>ENA-UOOR01000239-UOOR01000239.1-fermentation-metagenome-genome-assembly--contig:-NODE-239-length-84490-cov-7.512856_pt1 | contig 84490 bp, 101 predicted proteins | sample MGYA00245780_ERZ724029 | MGnify/ENA primary metagenome ERZ724029 (study PRJEB28704, sample SAMN03018315) | fermentation metagenome | biome: anthropogenic terrestrial biome; feature: soil; material...
TCTTACTTTTGAGGCTTCTCACTTTTGAGGCTTCTGATTTTGCAGGCTTCTCATAATCGAGTAATTCATGGGGGAGTTATAAAATAAAAAAATTGTCATTTTGAAAGCAAATGGGACCGCTGAAAAAGTCATTTTTTTATAAAACATAAAAATTAACAACGTAAACAATGCGGGTTTGTGGAATTAACTTTTATATAATTTTAGAAAATAAGGACTTTTTCAGTGGTCTTGAGCAAATCCAGCTTTGTTGAATTATAAGCTTGAAGAATTTTACTTAAAAATGGGATTCTTCGAGCCTAATTCAGCAAGCTGAATTTGCTCTCAGAATGGCATATACTTGACAGATTACTATTGAGTCTTTATTAAGGGGATATGACATAAATCAATAAGTAATTATTGATAATCGATAAAAACATATTGACATATGATATATTTTGTATTATTATATTGTTAGCTGGCTAAGAGGAAAATATTATATGAGATAACAAAGAATTGTCATTTTGGTTAATATTTATGGAAATGTGAGTTTTAGAATATAAACTAGGTGATATTCAGGGTTATGGAGAAAATGTAATCCATGCAGCAGGCTGAATTGAGCAAATCAATTATTGGCATCTCAATAATAATATTACTATTTGAATACGAGGAGAATATATAAATGAAGAATAAATATCTTTTTGCTGCTACACCAATATTTTTAGGAGTTCTATGTATAATTATCTATAGCGTGATTGGTTCTAAAGTGGGATTAGACGGTATTTTGGTAGAACCATTCTTCTTAATTCCGCTAAGCTATTTATTTGTATTTAGTGGTGTTATTTCATTACTGTTTGTAAGAATCACTTCAATGATAAAAAGGAAGAAAACTAATTAATGCAATTAGGCTGTTTATTATCTTACAAATCTTACAAGTAAAATGGACTCTATAGAATGGACAGCTAGAAAAAACTATAAAGCCAAATTTATTACTTAAAATGGCTCCTATAGAATGGACAGTTAGAAAGAAAAAAAGCTTATAAAGCCTAATTTCTTGCTGACTCTATTCTATAGGACCTTTTTTATTACAATTAATTTTAGTGTAATCGGGGATGGGCTTATGGGGCGAGGTAAATCAATGCTCCTTGCTTGATGAGTAATCCGGAGCCCGCCGCACAAGAATATTCACTTGAAACAAAGCATATGAATAATTGGGTGGAGAATATTACATAATATTCAAGAAAATGTTTACAGTTAACATTGTATATGCTATGATAATTTTGTATTTGCCTAACATCACAATACATAATATAATCGTAGACGCTAGACCATGGGCGAAACGAAAGGAATGATAGCAATTATGGAATATTTGTTAGAACTGGAGAATGTAAGTAAGAAGTACAAGAGGTTTCAGCTGCAACAGGTCAGTTTTCGGATTAAACCAGGAAATATTACTGGTTTTGTTGGAATTAATGGTTCGGGGAAAAGTACAACAATCAAAATTATAGCGGATTTGATACGGAAAGATAGTGGAACAGTGAAGTTTTTTGGTACAGATAGAAGAAAACAATGCTTCAATGAGCAAATCGGATATGTAATGGATAGTAGTTATTTTTATGAAAAACAAACGTTAGGAGCGGTAAAGAATATTATTTCCAGTACATATCAAAACTGGAACGAAAATGCGTATCGGCATTATATGGAACTGTTTGGATTAGAGGAAAGACAAAAAATAAAGGAACTTTCAAAAGGTGAAACAGACCTATTCTTTGGTTCTATTCTTTTTTACTGAAATCAAAAATACCGATTCCGAAGACACTGTAATCGTGGTATAATTAGTCGTGCAGCTAACACAATTACTTTATGTAGTGAAAAGACGATACATGTTTTTACAACTATGAATAGGTTCAAGGAGGAGTACTTTTGAAAGAAAGACTAAATTTTAAGCAAAACATATTAATAGGTTCTTTGCTATTTGGATTATTTTTTGGTGCAGGTAATTTAATTTTTCCGGTGAAAATGGGGCAGTCAGCAGGAAGCAATATGCTGCCAGCAACTATTGGATTCTTAATTACAGGGGTGGGATTACCTGTGTTAGGAATTGTTGCCTCAGCACTTTCGGAAAGTGAAAGTTTATATGATATGGGCAAGCCTATAGGTTCGGGCTATTCAATCATATTTACCTGTTTATTATATCTGACAATAGGCCCATTGTTTGCCATTCCCCGTACAGCTACCGTTGCATTTGAAGTGGGAATGCATCCTTTTATTGGGAAAGAATATTTAAGGATAGGGCTATTTATTTTTTCATTCATCTTTTTTGCTTTGACTCTATATTTTTCACTACGGCCAAGGCGAATTTTAGATTGGGTTGGGAAATATCTTACTCCGACTTTTTTGGTCCTTTTATCCATTTTACTAATTGTAACATTTGTAAAGCCAATGGGGCAAATAAGCCAGTATTCGCCACAGGGAAATTATATTTCTAAGCCATTATTTACTGGTTTATTAGATGGATACAACACTATGGATGCATTAGCATCTCTAGCCTTTGCTATTATTATTATATCTAATATTAAAAAATTTGGCATTAAAAATCCTCGTTCCATTGCCATTGAAACATGTAAATCAGGCCTGGTCAGTGTTATTGGTATGACTGTTATTTATGCATCATTAGCATATATGGGGGCTACAAGCTTAGGAAGTTTAAGCAGTGGAGAAAACGGAGGTATTATTTTATCCATGGTTAGTAATCATTACTTTGGCTCCATTGGTAAAGTATTACTAGCGGCTATAGTAGGAGTTGCATGTTTAAAAACATCCATTGGATTAATAACTTCATGCGCTGAAATGTTTAGTACTTTGTTTCCAAAATCGATTTCTTATAAAAAATACGCTGTATTATTTACACTTTTTTCTTTTATAATTGCTAATTTTGGGTTAAACAATATCATTCAGTTATCAATACCAGTACTTATGTTCCTTTACCCTTTAGCAATTACTTTAGTCATTTTATCCCTATTAACACCATTTATTCATAAACAAAGTGATGTTTATAAATGGACAACGGGATTAACAATTATTGCAGCTATTCCTGATTTTTGCAAGGCATTACCTGATGCTGCACAGGATAATATAGTAGTGAAACAGATAGTTAACTTCGCTCATCTATATTTACCAGGATTTGATTATGGATTTGGCTGGGTAATACTGGCGTTTAGTGGTTTTGTTATAGGACTGATTATTTGGTGTATTCGTGTAAGAAGACATAATGCCTAGCAGGGGGTAGATAGAATTGTTTTCCCTAGAGGCTGAAGGGTAACCTCTAAGGACATTGGAATTCACTTCTAATCAGATAGTTATAGAGTTTAGCTAAGTTGTAATAGGTAGCAGCATTTACCACACCAGTTACCGGTTCGTTAAAGATAGCCTGATATGCCTTTACTGCGGCTTCGGTGGCAGGTCCAAAGGTTCCGTCTGTTTCAGGAGCAGGGATAGAAGTATATACCCGGGATATAATATTTAATTCATTCTGCAGGGCAGATACATTGATTCCCGTAGAGCCAAGACTTAACTCTTGCTGCCCCCAAGGTGGGTATATTCCCTCAATATCATTGCTTGAATTGATATATACGTTATCTCCAAAATAATAACGAATGATTGATAAGCAATTAAATCCTTTATCAGCTAACATTTTAGAACCCCAAAGAGAAAGCGTATCCGGACAGTCGGTTACGACGCCACGGCAAATTTGCGTAAGCAGTGGCTGGGAAATTCCTGGACTGGCTATAAAAAAGTTAAATATATAATCTACAGCAGTATTAATGTTTAAATAAGTATTTCTTCCATATACCCATAACTGGTCGAAAGCAGTTGATGAGGTAATGTGAAAGGAATACCCCTGGCTTATATACCAGTTGGTATAGATACGGTTTAAAGTAAAAGATATAACTGTTAAAATGATAGAATAAAGGGCTTCCATGGGCCAAGTAGGATAGGAAATGCTGGAAACAACATTTTTAATATAGCTCTTATATCCTACATAATAGTCTTCTGCAAATTGGTCACTGGGAAGACCATCGTGTACAAGAACGTATTCTGGAATTGTTATCGTAGATTTTTCACCAGTTTCAAATTCATATTTAATGGTATCTTCTTTAACTTTTGGAGGAAAGGAACTATTTAAATAATTTGGGCTTATGGTTATAATTTTAGGCTCTTGAGTATTGGCATCTACTGCCGGAAGGATGACAATTTGTGTGGAAACGATATTTGGAAATATCTGTACGCTGTCAATGGTTACAGTTTTTAACCCAGGTGCTGAAGCGACTAAAATGTATTCTGAATATGGGATATTATCTGTTGGTGCCATACTATACTCTAAAGGTGGGGCAGGCAGCTCAAGTGCTGGAATAGTACCTGAGACATCCGTATACAGTGTGACCAGTAAAGTATTTGGATTACTTTTACTGTAAATCTCTACAATTGCTGTATCAATAGGTCTTGCGCCAAGCTCACATATAACTTGAATATGAAGTTTGCCCTTATAACCAGTTTCTAGTTGGGCAAAGCAAATTAATTGATTATTAATATTCATTTCATACTCCCATCTGGTTTTGTATAAAAATATCATGTTAATGTTATATATGCCTGATTCTTTTAAATGATTACCCGGACTTTATCTATTATAGAATTTACGTGAAGAACTTCACTATATATTATGTTGTAATAGATGATGAAGATTCCGCGTATAAAATTATGGAAGTACGACGTATTTTTTACAACAAAAGGGATAAAATAAGCCTATTATAATGGTATATTCCCAATAAGGAGCGTTAATATGAATAAAACTGAACATGTAACAAATAAAGATAAAGATTCTTCCAGAATACCAAATAAATTAATCGGCGAAAAGTCCCCCTATCTATTACAACACGCATATAATCCTGTTGACTGGTACCCATGGGGTGAAGAAGCTTTTGCCAAAGCAAAAGCAGAAGATAAACCTATCTTCTTATCTATAGGCTATAGCACTTGTCACTGGTGCCATGTAATGGCACATGAATCCTTTGAGGATAAAGAAGTCTCAGAATTATTAAACAAGTATTTTGTATCTATTAAAGTAGATAAAGAAGAACGGCCGGATATTGACAGTATCTATATGTCTGCCTGTATGAAGATAGCCGGAAGTGGTGGATGGCCTTTGACTATTATGATGTTTCCAAATCAAAAACCTTTCTTTGCAGGGACATATTTTCCTAAAAGGTCAAGATATAACATGCCGGGGCTTATGGATTTATTAAAGGCTGTTCATGATAAATGGGAGAATGACAGAGATAGTTTAATAAGATCCAGTGAAACTTTAACCAATGCCATCAAAGAAGAATATGCTCAGGATTATTCAGAGAAAGTAAAACCAAAAGATTTAATAAGGGATGCAGCACAGACATTGATAATTCATGGGGATAAGGAGTTTGGTGGTTTTGGTCATGCGCCTAAGTTTCCGGCACCTCATAATTTAATGTATTTGTTACGTGTAGCTCACTTTGAAAAAAATCAGAAGGCATTGGAATTAGTGGAAAAAACCCTTACTTCCATGTACCAAGGTGGAATTTTTGATCATATTGGATATGGTTTCTCAAGGTATTCCACGGATAATAAATGGCTGGTACCTCATTTTGAGAAAATGCTTTATGATAATGGGTTATTAATCATTGCTTATTTGGAATGTTATCAGCTTACACATAAAAAGCAGTATAAAGAAATTGCTGAAATGACTATGGAGTATGTTTTAAGAGAACTTACTGCTCCGGAAGGTGGATTCTACTGTGCTCAGGATGCTGACAGTGAGGGCGTGGAAGGTAAGTATTATGTTTTTACTCCTGATGAAATCATTGAGGTTTTAGGCAGGGAAGATGGTGAATATTTTAATAAATATTATGGCATAACGGAAGGTGGCAATTTTGAAGGTCAAAGTATTCCAAACAGATTGCATATAGATTTTCAAACAGTTAATGATAAAGAGGAAAGCCTGGAATCGGATAGGATTTCAACATTAAGAAAGAAAGTCTATGACTATCGGCGGAATCGTACCAAGCTTCACAAAGATGATAAGATTCTTACCTCATGGAATGGAATTATGATTGCCGCATTTGCAAAGGCTTATATGATTTTGCGTGAAGAAAAGTATTTAAAGGCAGCAAAAGAAGCAGAGCAATTTATTCAGGACAGATTAAATAAAGATGGAAGATTATATGTACATTACCGGGATGGTATGTCAACAGGAATTGGTCATATTGATGATTATGCCTTTTATATATGGGCATTGCTTAGTTTATACGAAGCCACGTTAGATGCAAATTATTTAGAAAAAGCCATTGAATATACCAGGATTATGGTGAAACAGTTCTTTGGTTTGGAAAAAGGCGGCTTTTATTTGTATTCCGTGGAAGGGGAACAGTTAATACACAGACCCAAAGAAGTATACGATGGTGCAATTCCATCTGGTAATTCGGTAGCTGCCTATGTGTTATCAAAACTTGCCAGCTTCACAGGAGATATATTCATAAGTGAAACAGCTGAAAAACAAATGGAGTTTATAATGAAACAAGCAGCTGATTATCCCAGCAGCCATACATTTTCCATGATGGCAGTAATGCTTCAGCATTACCAAACCAAGGAATTAATATGCGTGGTACAAAATGATTCACAATTAAAAGAATTGCATGAATTAACAGCTAAGAATTTCCTTCCTAATCTAACTATTATAGGAAAGACCATGGACAATGAAGAACAATTAAAAGCCATTGCTGAATATACGGCAGATTATAGTATGAAAGAAGATAAAGCAACTTATTATCTATGCGAAAATCATGCCTGTATGGCTCCAACAACAGATATTCATAATCTAGAAGAATTATTAATTAAAGGTGGTGCCTAAAACTGGTGCCAGGCACCAAATGCTTGCAGTTGAAAAAATGAATACTGTAGTATATTTTTCTTGTTCAATACAATACTAAATAAAGTATGTGTTGATGTAAAAGCAATAAATATACGTGATAAATAAAACTAAATTCCGCAGTTAACTATAGTAGTGGCAAATTATTTAAGAGGGAAAATAAATGAAATTAACCAGAGATTTTTATCAAAGAAGTGCTGTAGAGGTGGCAAAAGATTTATTAGGACTTATTCTTGTTCATGAAACAAAAGAAGGAATTACAAAAGGAAAAATTGTAGAAGTAGAAGCATATATGGGCCCCCAGGATCCAGCTGCCCACTCCTATAAAAACATTAGAACCGGAAGAACGGAAATTCAATACAAAGAAGGTGGGTATGCCTATATATATTTAATTTATGGTATGTACTACTGTATGAATATAGTTACAAATACAGAAAACATTCCTGAGGTTGTTCTGCTAAGAGCGTTAGAACCTGTGGAAGGCATTGATTTAATGAAACAGCGCCGTAATACAGATAAGCTTAAGAACCTTTGTAGCGGACCGGGAAAATTATGTGCTGCAATGGGCATAGATAAGGATAATTATGGAATGGACTTATGTGGAGACAGATTATATCTGGAATATCCGGATAATATGTCTTATAAAGAATCAATAGATATGGTTGCTTCTAAAAGGATTAATATTGACTATGCAGGAGAAGCGAAAGACTATCTCTGGAGATACACAATTAACAATAATGATTACGTATCTGTAAAAGATAGGAAAATTAAATCTTAAAGATATGAGAACTTTGAAAAAAATTTAACAAAACTATGGACTAATCAGGTTATTTATGAGAAAATAGGTGCGAATGCGTAGTATGCATTATTATGTATATCGAAAGGAGTCTCAATATGATTTATTCACATGAAGTAGAAATGATGTGTCCAGTTGCACAAGGTGTTAACCATGGAGCCGCACCTATTCCAGAAGAAGCAAAATGGGTAAAAGCAAAGGATGTAACTGATATCTCCGGTTTAACACATGGTGTTGGCTGGTGTGCACCACAACAAGGTGCTTGTAAATTAACTCTTAACGTTAAGGATGGTATAATCCAAGAAGCATTAGTAGAAACAATCGGATGTTCCGGTATGACTCACTCTGCAGCTATGGCAGCAGAAATCCTTCCAGGAAGAACTATCCTTGAAGCTTTAAATACAGACTTGGTATGTGATGCAATCAACACTGCTATGAGAGAACTTTTCTTACAAATCGTTTACGGAAGAACACAAAGTGCTTTCTCAGAGGATGGTCTGCCAGTTGGTGCAGGACTTGAAGATTTAGGAAAAGGATTAAGAAGCCAGATTGGTACTATGTATGGTACATTAAAGAAAGGACCTCGTTATCTTGAAATGGCAGAAGGCTATGTAACAGGTATCGCTCTTGACGAAGAAGATCAAATTATTGGTTACCAATTCGTAAGCTTAGGTAAAATGACTGACTTTATCAAGAAGGGTGATGACCCTACTACAGCTTGGGAAAAGGCAAAGGGACAATATGGCCGTGTTGCTGATGCAGTGAAGATTATTGACCCTAGAAAAGAATAATAGAGGAGGATACATAAAATGGCTTTATTTGAATCATATGAAAGAAGAATAGATAAAATTAATGCAGTATTAAACAGCTATGGTATATCTTCTATAGAAGAGGCTGAGAAGATTACAAAGGCAGCCGGACTTGATGTATATAACCAAGTAAAAGGTATTCAGCCTATTTGCTTTGAAAATGCTTGCTGGGCTTACATTGTAGGTGCTGCAATTGCTATTAAGAAAAATTGCAGAAAAGCTTCTGAAGCTGCTGCGGCAATTGGTGAAGGACTTCAGGCATTTTGTATTCCAGGTTCTGTTGCTGACCAGAGAAAAGTTGGTTTAGGACATGGTAACTTAGGAAAGATGTTACTGGAAGAAGAAACTGAATGTTTCTGTTTCTTAGCAGGACATGAATCCTTTGCAGCTGCAGAAGGTGCAATCGGTATTGCATTATCTGCTAATAAAGTTAGAAAGAAACCTTTAAGAGTTATCTTAAATGGTTTAGGAAAAGATGCGGCACAAATCATTTCCAGAATTAATGGATTTACATTTGTTGAGACAGAAATGAATTACTATACAGGTGAAGTTAAGGAAGTATTCAAAAAATCCTACTCAAAAGGTGACAGAGCTAAAGTTAACTGCTATGGCGCTAACGATGTAACAGAAGGTGTTGCAATCATGCATAAAGAAGGCGTTGATGTATCTATAACAGGTAATTCAACTAACCCTACCAGATTCCAGCATCCAGTTGCAGGTACATACAAGAAAGAATGTATAGAACAAGGAAAGAAATATTTCTCCGTAGCATCTGGCGGTGGTACAGGAAGAACACTTCATCCAGATAACATGGCAGCAGGTCCTGCTTCTTATGGTATGACAGATACTATGGGAAGAATGCACTCTGATGCGCAATTTGCAGGTTCTTCTTCCGTTCCTGCTCACGTTGAAATGATGGGACTTATTGGAATGGGTAACAACCCAATGGTTGGTGCTACCGTTGCTGTTGCTGTTGCGATTCAGGAAGCTGCTGATAACGGCAAATTCTAAGATTTATAGTATTTTGAAATAAATTATATTATGTCACCAAAACATCAAAAGTGTGATTTTGTCATCCTTTTGTCAACGCTTTTTTAAGTTTTAAAAGAATGGGGCTGTTGCAAAACTGTCATTCTGAGAGCAAATTCAGCTTGCTGAATTATGCTGGAAGAATTTTTATTTCGCAACAGCCCCATTCTTTCATATTGGGTTATTATAAATTGAAAAAGGAGGAGGGGCCAGTAGAAAATCTACTGGCACTCTCATGGAAAAAATATATGTAAACAAGTCGGGGAAACTTGATAGTATTTATTGTAGGATAAAAATGTGATGATTGTTTGATTTTTTTGTGAAGTTAATGTGAACATATAAAATGTTTCTTAAATTCCTTGTAATACTATAAAAAGATTGGGTTATATCATTATGAAAACAGTTAATCCTATGTATTTAGAATTAGAAAGAACCAGGGATTAACCGTTGGTTCTTTCTTTATTCTGATATGCAATTAATATAATATTCTTATTAGAATCATTTTTTAAGGAATCCTCTAATTCAGATATTTTATTTAATTCATTGGTGGAAATATTAGCTATTTCATAATTATCAGATAATTTTGTATCCATAGTCTACTCCTTTTACTTATATAAGTATGATTAAATCATGTATCAATCTCCGTGTAACTCGTTAATGCATTCCCTAATATCATCTAATGAATTTAAATCCTCTGCATGTTTCATAACATAATCTCTAGTATCAGAATCCAATGATGTAAGATACTCCTCTTCATCACCTAAAGGAATAACATTATTTACTAAAAACCCCGAATAAAATGGATTCATTAAAGGCATTTGAACTGGATCCATTAAACTATCACCTCCATTATATACAGTATTACCTTACTAATTAGGAAATTATACAGATTTTTAGCCCAAAAATGAAGAAACTTATAAAAGAAGAAAAGAAGTCAAGATGCTTGCGCCTAAAATAGTATAGGAATATAATAGATTGGAGTTTCAGTAATAAAAAACTGACACTCCAATTTCTTACTTTAACTTAGTATTTAACCTATTCTTTTAAAAAACGAAGGAGATTATCTATGGTTTTTAGAAAAGCAGAAGAAGCGGATGTTTATAATATTATGAATATTATAAAGCAAGCTCAGGATTACTTTAAAGAAAATGGAATTAATCAGTGGCAGAATAATTATCCTAATTCAGATACTATAAAAAATGATATTAAAAATAATAATTCATATGTTTTAACTGACAACGAAAGAATAGTTGGAACGGTAGCTGCTGTTTTTACCGGTGAAAAAACTTACGATATTATATACGAAGGTCAATGGCTAAGTAATAGTGATTATGTAACGATTCACAGAATTGCTGTGGATTCTACTTTGAAGGGACAGGGTTTATCCACTGTTATTATTAATTATATAGAAGAAATGTCAATAAAAAAGGGAATAAAAAGCATTAAAGTGGACACTCACAGAGACAATACATCAATGCAAAGATTATTAGAAAAGAATGGATTTCAGTATTGTGGTATTATTTATCTGAAAGATAAAAGTGAAAGACTTGCTTTTGAAAAAGTTTTATAATATTAGGTGTTATTGCCATGAAAGAATCATAGCAAGCAATTTCTTTGGAGTTGTTTATACTCACGATATCCTGGTATTTTGATATTTAGTATCTTCATCATGTTTACACGACATATAATTGGCAAGATGATCTAATACCATATTTATGTCACCACTTAATTTTAGATACTCATATAGTATATTTGCAGATTCTCCAAGCTTTCTTTTATAATAAGCAATTTTATCAAGATAGGACTTTGTATTCTCAAAGTCTGATTTCCATTTTTCATTGTATATCAAAGTAAACAATATGGCTACCATAGTATTCAATTAAAGGAAGTGCTATACAGTGGAGTATTATAGTAAAATTAAAGTTATTTTAAAGTTTAATTATTTTTCCCTTTTAATTTTGGATATTTATTGCTATTATATTTAAAAGACAAAATCTAGAAGGCAATATCCAGAAGAAATAATTTGCAAAGGATACCGAGGAAGAGGGGGTTTTCATGAAAATAAGAGATTATTTATCACAACATAAATTAGTTATGGATGGCGCAATGGGAACTTATTATTCCAGATTAGTGAATAATGATAATGAAATATCAGAATACGCCAATCTGCATGTACCGGAGACTATTATAAATATTCATAAAAGCTATATAGAGGCTGGAGCAAAATTAATTCGAACCAATTCTTTTGCTGCCAATGGTGAAGCTCTTTCTATTACAAGTGCGGAACAGAAAAAAATAATCAAAGCCTCCTATGATATTGCCAAAAAAGCTGTGGAAGAAAGCAAAAGAGAAGTTTATATTGCCTGCGATATAGGGCCTATATCAGAAAGTGCCAAGACGGAAGAAGAGATATTAGAAGAATACAGGTTTATTTGTGATGTCTTTTTAAAAGAAAAACCAGAAGTTATTTTATTTGAAACATTTTCAAGTTTTAAATATATTCGAAATCTTGTTCCATATATAAAGGAAAAATCACCGGATACTTTTATTATTACAAACTTTTGTATGGACAAGAATGGATATACCACTGGTGGGATTAGCATAACCTCTCTTCTTAAAGAGTTGGCAAGTACCCCTGAAATTGATGCAGGAGGCTTTAACTGCGGAATTGGTTCCGGCCATATGTATCAAATACTGAAGAAAGTAAATTTTCCGGATAATAAATATATTGTAATTGCACCCAATGCAGGATATCCGGAACAACTTCAGAACCGAATGGTATTTATGGACAATGAAGGATACTTTACGGAAAATATGAAGCGAATTGCAGACCTTGGTGTAGATGTCATAGGTGGATGTTGTGGGACAACCCCTAACTATATTAAGAGCATTACTAGATATATTAATACCAATGACGTTAATCGAGAAAACAGAATAAATTATCTGGAACAGGTTACTTATATAAATGGTGAAGTTTCTGTAGAAACGAACTTAATGAATATAAATAGCCATAATGATATAAATAGCCATAATGATATAAATAATCATAATGAAATAAATAATCATAATGATATAAATAATCATGAGGATATAAATAATCATGAGGATATAAATAATCATGAGGATGTGAATAATCATAAGGATATAAATAATTATAATAATTTAAATAACCATAAGGATATAAATAATATTACAAATAAAGTAATCTGTAAGAATAATCTCTATGAATTATTCAACACTGGTAAGAAAGTTATAGCTGTTGAGTTAGATCCTCCATTTGATGCAAAGGATGAGAAGATTCTTGATTATGCCAGAATTCTAAAGAATAAAGCAGATGTAATTACATTAGCAGATTCGCCTATGGGTAGAAGCCGAGTGGATTCTATATTGATGAGTGTTAAGATTGCCAGGGAAACAGGAATGGAAGTAATGCCTCATTTATGCTGCAGGGATAAGAATATGATTGCTATGCGTTCTGGAGTATTAGGTGCTTACGTCAATGGTATTCGTAATATTTTAGTAGTAACAGGAGACCCTATTCCTAGCGAAAACAGACAGTCTACTACGGGAGTATTTGATTATAACTCCATTCAGCTTATGGAATTTGTACAAGAAATGAATCGGGAACATTTTAGTGAAGAACCTATATATTATGGGGGAGCACTTAATTATGGTCGTGGAGATATTCATAAAATCATAGAAAAAATACAGAAAAAGATAGATGCTGGTGCCAAATACTTTCTCACCCAGCCTGTCTTTACTGAAGAAGATATTAACCGAATCAAGTATATTAAGGAAAAAGTAGATACTAAAATACTTTGCGGAATTATGCCTCTTGTTAGTTACCGTAATGCCAACTTTATTAAAAATGAAATTACAGGTATTCATGTTCCAGATGAAGTAGTAAATCGTTATCATCCAGATATGTCAAAAGAAGAAGCAGAGTGGGTGGGAGCAGAGATTGCAAATGAGATTATTGAAAAGTTAAGTCCTTTTGCAGACGGATATTACTTTATGCTGCCTTTTAACCGTGTTAGCTTAATGGATAAAATTCTGGTGCCAGGCACCTGGGGTGCCTGCACCAGCCAGAAAGGAATGAAAAGATGACAAGACAAGAATTTTTGGATTTGGTAAATAGCAGGATAGTTCTTTTAGACGGGGCGACGGGAAGTAACCTGCAAAAGAGGGGAATGCCTGCTGGAGTTTGCCCGGAAAAGTGGATATTGGAACATGGTCAAGTATTAGTGGATTTGCAAAAGGAATATATTGCAGCTGGTTCTGATATTCTTTATGCACCGACCTTCTCCGGCAATCGTATTAAATTAGAGGAATATGGCTTGGCAGAGGAAATAGAAGAGATTAATCGAGGATTAGTAAGGTTGTCTAAGAAAGCTATTGCAGAGTCCAATGGAGGGAAAACTGGACATAAAGTTTATGTAGCTGGTGATTTAACCATGACCGGAGAACAGTTATATCCAATTGGTACCTTACAATTTGAAGAACTGGTGGATATTTATAAGGAACAAATTGCTTATATGTTAATGGAAGGCGTGGATTTATTTGTAATTGAAACTATGATGAGTCTGTCGGAATGCAGGGCGGCTCTTCTTGCAGTAAAGGAAACTTGTGATTTACCGGTGATGGTTACCTTGACTTTTGAAGAGAGTTTAAGGACACTTAACGGTACGGACCCTGCAACAGCAATTGTTGTTCTTCAGAATATGGGAGCAGATGCAATTGGAGTAAATTGCTCTACTGGACCTGAGAACATGTGTAAAGTAGTAAAGATTATGAAGGAATATGCTGCCGTTCCCATAGTAGCAAAGCCCAATGCAGGTCTTCCAGTGTTAATGGAATCTGAAACTGTATATGACTGTGGACCAGAGGAATTCTCTGTGGAAGCGGGGAAATTAGTGGAGGCTGGCGCAAGTATTGTTGGTGGATGTTGTGGCACTACTCCGGAACACATTCGCCTTTTAGGTAATGAAATCCGTAATCTGAAACCACACTCCATTACCCAAAAGAAGAAAAGAACCCTTACAACAGAAAGAAATACATTAGATATTGACTTAAATGGAAGATTCCTTATTGTAGGTGAACGTATTAATCCTACCGGCAAGAAAAAACTTCAGGAAGAGTTAAGAGCAGGTAATCTGGATACAGTAATTACTATGACCAATGAACAAATCGAAAATGGTGCAGATATATTAGATATTAATATGGGTATGAACGGTATTGATGAAAAAGATATGATGGTAAATGTAGTACAAGAGGTTACTGCCATATCCAATGTGCCTTTATGTATTGATTCCAGCCATGTCAGTGTTATAGAAGCTGCACTTCGTATATATCCGGGGCGAGCCCTGATTAATTCCATCTCTCTGGAAAAAAATAAATGTGAGCTATTACTTTCTATAGCTAAAAAGTATGGTGCTATGTTTATTTTGCTTCCTGTGTCAGAAAAAGGTTTGCCAAAAAACTTGGAAGAAAAGAAAGATATTATTCAAACTATTGTAAATGAAGCTGAGAAAATTGGTTTAACAAAAGAAGACATTATCGTAGATGGTCTTGTAAATACAATAGGAGCCAATAAGAATGCGGCCAAAGAAACCTTAGAAACCATTCAGTATTGTAAAGAAGAATTAGGTGTGGCAACTATTATTGGTTTATCCAATATTTCCTTTGGACTTCCGGAAAGACAATTTATTAATAGTACTTTCTTAGCCCTTGCAGTACAGGCAGGGCTTACCATGGCCATAGCCAATCCTTCCCAAGATTTATTAATGAATACAGCTTTTGCAGCGGATTTATTAATGGCAAAGGAAGAAGCCGATATTCACTACATTAATCGCGTCACTTCCAAGCCAACTGTGATTACCAGTGGTAAATCTGTAAATACTGATATAAAAGGTGACAATAACAATATATCTTCTGTATCTGTTACTTCCATCCCTAATGGAAGTAATGTGGAAAATCCATTAGATATCAATCCTGTTTATGAAGCAGTCATAAAAGGCAACAGAAGAAATATAGTATATTTGGTAAAGAAAACACTGGAAGAAGGAAAAGAACCATCCTATATTCTTGATAACCTTCTAATTCCTGCTATTAATGAGGTGGGAAAACTATTTGATAAGCAAATTTATTTCCTGCCACAATTAATATCTTCAGCTGAAACTATGAAGCTGGCTATTGAACTGCTGGAGCCATTATTAAAAAGGGATATAAAAGAAAATCAGCTTGGTACCGTTGTGTTAGCTACCGTATCAGGGGATATTCATGATATTGGTAAGAATCTGGTAACTTTAATGCTGAAAAATTACGGCTTTCGCGTGATTGACCTGGGAAAAGATGTTCCGTCTAAGAAAATTATCGAAGTTGCAACCAATGAAAAAGCAGATATTATAGGGTTATCTGCTTTGATGACAACCACCATGCTAGAGATGAAAGAAGTAATACGCATGAATAAAGCGACAGGTCTTAATGCAAAAATTATAATCGGTGGTGCTGTTATAACACAAAGTTACGCAGATGAAATTGGTGCAGATGGATATGGCAAGGATGCAGGAGAAACAGTTATGTTAGTTAAGAAATTGATGGGATTAGAATAATCTAGAACAAGGAAATTAATAAATATTACCACAGGCTGAACTGGCTGTTATAAAACTGTCATTGCTATGAAAGAACCATAGCAAGCAACTCCTTCGGAGTTGTTTATGCGCACGAGCAAGCTGGTTGCGGCAGAATTATCACGACAATAAACATTTCGTTTACTGTGGTGCTGTTATTGGCGCAGAATCTCATTTTGAAATAAGTAATGCAAATATATTTAAATTGTGATATATTATAGTTTATCCCATATCGGTACAACTATTTACAAATGAAAATAAACGACAAATTTAGAAAGGATTTATATGCTTAAATTATTAAAATACTTAAAAAAATCAATACCATCTATTATTTTGATATTTGGATTATTGGTATTACAAGCGTTCTGTGATTTATCATTACCTGCGTATACTGCAGATATTGTAGATGTTGGAATACAACAAGGCGGCATTAAGGAAGCAGTTCCTATTGCAATAAGAGAAAGTCAAATGACGAATCTAAGAAAGCTGGTGGAAGCAGATGAGGAAGAACTGGTTTTAAACTCTTACACCCTTCTATCTAAGGACAATTTAACAGCAAAAGACTTTCAACATTATCAAAAGGAATATCCAATTTTAGATAAGGAAAATGTATATATACTAAATGTAGCAAAGAAAGATAATGAAGATAATTATGAAAAACTAAAGTCTACTATGAGCGATGCTTTTATCTTACTTAGCATGCTTAACAGTAAATCCAAAGAAACTGCAGCAGTTAAATCACAGCTGCTGTCACAATTACCAAAAGATATGGCTGATAAAAGTTTAATTGATATCCTTTCTGTATTGCCAAAAGAACAATTTAACATGATTATAGGAACCATGAAGGAAAAAACTGCTCAAGTACCTGACCGTATATTGGAGCAGGGAGCTATTGCTGCTATAAGACTGGAATATAAAGCCATTGGTTTAGATGCAAATAGAATTCAAAGAAATTATACCTTATTAGCTGGAGCTAAAATGCTGGGGCTGGCTTTGCTTGGTACGGCAGCTTCGGTAACGGTAGGATTTTTAGCCTCTAAAGTAGGCGCAGGTTTAGGAAGGGATTTAAGAGAAAAAGTATTTTCGAAAGTCATGAAATTTTCCAATTTGGAATTTGATCAGTTTTCAACTGCTTCCTTAATTACTAGAAGTACCAATGATATACAACAAGTTCAAATGATTATGGTTATGCTTCTAAGAATGGTATTCTATGCACCAATCCTAGCTATTGGCGGTGTCATTAAAGTTTTAAATACCAATACCTCCATGACCTGGATTATTGCTTTAGGTGTGTTTTTAATACTTTGTTTAGTAGGAACCTTATTTATTTTGGCAATGCCCAGATTTAAATTAATGCAAAAGTTATTAGATAATTTGAACCTTGTTACAAGAGAAATCCTTACCGGACTTCCTGTAATTCGTGCATTTAGCAAGGAGAAAACAGAAGAAAAGAGATTTGATAAAGCCAATAAAGATTTAATGAGAACCAATCTATTTGTTAACCGGGTAATGTCTTTTATGGTGCCAGTTATGACATTGATTATGAATGGAATTACTATATTAATTCTTTGGATAGGTGCTGAAAGCATAGACTTAGGTACCATGCAGGTTGGTGATATTATGGCATTTATATCCTATGCTATGCAGATTATTATGTCCTTTTTAATGTTGTCCATGCTGTCAATTATATTACCAAGAGCTTCTGTATCTGCCTCAAGAATCGCAGAAGTATTGAATACGAAATTATCCATACATGATCCGGAAACGCCAGTTGCCTTTGAAGCAGACAAAAAAGGATATGTGGAATTTGACAATGTATCTTTCAGGTATCCCAAAGCAGAGGATTATGTATTATCTAACATAACATTTACTGCAAAACCAGGAGAAACCACTGCTATTATTGGCAGTACAGGTAGTGGTAAATCAACATTAATTAATCTTATTCCAAGATTTTTTGATGTAACAGAAGGTAATGTAAAAATAGATGGTGCTGATGTCAGAAAGATGACGCAGCATGATTTAAGAGATAGGCTGGGTTTTGTACCTCAAAAAGGTATCTTATTCTCTGGAACCATCGATTCTAATATAAGATATGGCAGGGAAAATGCAACTGAGGAAGAAGTAGAACGTGCTGCAAAAATTGCACAGGCTTATGATTTTATTGAAGAAAAACCAGATAAATATAAATCACCTATAGCACAGGGAGGAAGTAATGTTTCCGGCGGACAAAAGCAGAGACTATCCATTGCAAGAGCCATTGCAAAAGACCCTGAAATATATATTTTTGACGATAGTTTTTCTGCCTTGGATTATAAAACGGATGTTGAACTTAGAAAAGCTTTAAAAACAGAAATTGGTGACAGCACAGTAATTATCGTTGCCCAAAGAATCAGTACCATTCTTCATGCGGATCAAATCTTAGTATTGGATGATGGTAAAATAGTTGGAAAAGGTACTCACAAAGAACTTCTTAATAGCTGTGAGGTTTACAAACAAATTGCATTATCACAACTTTCAAAGGAGGAACTGGCACATGAGTAAAGATATTAAGCAAGTGGAACCTCAAAATAATAATATAAGAACAGACAGTAGTAACCAAAAAAGTAATCCTGGACCTGGCGGTCATGGTCCAATGAAAGGTTTTTCAGGTGAAAAGGCAAAAGATTTTAAAGGGGCAATTTCTAAATTAGCAGTTTATCTGGCAAAATACAAATTGAAAATTGTAATTACGATTATTTTTACAATTGGAAGTACCATTTTCTTTATTGTAGGACCAAAAATACTTGGAAATGTAACGACTTCTATATTCGAAGGTTTCCGTAGGAAAATATCCGGTACAGGTGGAATTGATTTTGGAGAAATCGGAAGGACATTACTCCTTTTACTTGGATTATATGTTATTAGTTCTTTATTCTCTTTAATACAAGGATTTATTATGACTAATATTTCTCAAAAGGTTACTTATCAATTGAGAAAAGAAATATCAGAGAAAATAAATCGTTTACCAATGAAATATTTTGATTCAAAGACCCATGGAGAAGTTTTATCTGTAGTATCCAATGATGTGGATACTTTAAGTAACAGTTTGAATCAAAGTATGATGCAGATTATTTCTTCCGTTACTTTAATTATCGGTATACTGGTTATGATGTTTTCTATTAGCATACCTATGACTTTGGTAGCACTATTAGTACTTCCACTTTCCGCATTATTAATCGGTTTCATGGTTAAGAAATCACAAGTATACTATAAGTCACAACAGGAATACTTAGGGCATGTAAATGGTCAGGTAGAAGAAGTATACGGGGGACATCATGTAGTTAAGGTATTTAATGGAGAAGAAAAGGTAATTGAAGAATTCCAAAAAAACAATAATACTCTTTATAATTCTGCTTGGAAATCTCAATTTTATTCTAGTTTAATGTTTCCGATTATGTCTTTTGTCGGAAATATTGGCTATGTTGCAGTGGTAGTTTTAGGTGGCTATCTGGCTATTAATAATCGTATTAAAGTAGGAAGTATTCAATCTTTTATACAATATGTAAGAAATTTCAACCAACCAATTGGTCAATTAGCTCAGATAACAAATCAAATACAACAGGCAGCAGCAGCGTCTGAAAGGGTATTTGAATTCTTAGGAGAAGAAGAGGAAGTACAAGTGGTGGATAACCCTGCTTCTACAGAAGGAATTCAAAGTGCAGTAGAATTTAAACATGTAAAGTTTGGTTATACACCGGATAAAACAATTATAAATGATTTCTCCGCTAAAGTGAAACCTGGACAAAAAATTGCCATTGTTGGACCTACTGGTGCTGGTAAAACTACGATTGTTAAACTTTTAATGCGTTTTTATGATGTAAATGAAGGTGAAATTCTAGTTGACGGTCATAATATTAAGAATTTTGACCGAGGTGAATTACGTAAAATGTTCGGTATGGTTTTACAGGATACTTGGTTATTCCATGGTACCATAATGGAGAATATTCGTTATGGGAAAGAAGAAGCTACGGATGCAGAAGTAATCGAGGCAGCAAAAGCAGCCCATGCCAATCATTTTATCTCTACGTTACCGGATGGCTATCAGATGGAGTTAAATGAGGAAGCGAATAATGTTTCACAGGGTCAGAAGCAGTTGCTTACCATAGCAAGAGCTATTCTTGCAGATCCTAAGATTCTTATTCTTGATGAAGCTACCAGCTCTGTAGATACCAGAACAGAAGTCAGGATTCAAAAGGCAATGGATAATTTAATGAAGGGCAGAACCAGTTTTATTATTGCACACAGGCTTTCCACTATTCGTAATGCGGATTTAATCCTGGTTATGAATGATGGAGATATTATTGAACAGGGTAACCATGAGGAATTAATCGAAAAGGGCGGATTTTATGCTAACCTTTACAATTCTCAGTTTGAGAAGACGGCATAGATTTTTTGTATGACGTAAGGTGGTGGGGATTTGGAGGTCGCCTGGGACGGCTTTCTAAATTCATTGTAGGTTGTTTATAACAAGTGGGTGTGCCATATATATGAAACGCGTTTTTCAGTAGCTACGAGCATTTTCTGTGAAATGTTCGCATTGATAGGTCAACAAGTTGCCCTCTCTATGCGGACATTTCGTAGAAAATGTCTCCGCTAACGAAAAACGCTTTTTTCATATATATGGCACACCCACTTGTTAATGTAGTCTATGATGAATTTAGAAAGCCGTCCCAGGCGACCTTCAAATCAATTTACTTTATTGATGATATATTTTTAAGGCTATGGATATTTACAGAGTTATTTATGTTTTTTATGATAAAAATGAGATTATCTTAAACCATGAAGTAATGTTTATGTCAATAACTTTTTCTATTATTATATTTTTAATTAAAACGAAAATACGTTCGAATTTTATTGAAATTCATGGAATTACATGGTATAGTGTTGCTATCAGAGTAATGAGTTTGAGGTATAGCTGCAGGTTGATTATCCTTTTGACGAAGAATGGGTTACATATATTCTTACAGAGAAAGGGGGGATGCTGGTAGAAACGATGGAAGTTTTTACTTTGTTTCTTGTGCTTTTTGCATTTGGTACGTTTCTGGTTGCAATTCTATCCTATATTGACCATAGAAAAAAGTAGCTATCCTTACCCTGAGAAAGTGAGATAGCTACTTATATGGGATAATCAATTTATATTTGATTACTTGTTACTCTGATTATAACATATTGCTATTCTAATTTACAATAGTAAATTTAGTATTTGGTTAACTAGTTTGACCTGTATAGATAAAGATAGCGTCTCTTAAGAATTTTGCAGCGCCGGGTTGTTCTTTATCATAGTAGGCGGTAAATCTATCGTCGTCTACGTACATTTGGGCTAGACCTGCGTGGGCTTCTTTGGAATAGGTATCCCAGTAGCAGCAAAGCCATTTTTTATGGAGTTCAGCTACTTCCCTGGCTAATTCACCAGCGGGATCATTGGTTTTTATGGCTTGATTTAATTTTTCAATGATGGTTTCTGCAAGTTTTGTTACCTCGTTATATTGTTCTTCGGTCATGTTCATGAATTTTTCGTTGGATTTTGCAATGGTGTTTTCTCCATATTTTTCACGAATTTCTTTGCCATATTTTTTTTCGTTTTCATCTAATAAATTCTGTTTAAAGCCCTGAAATTTTTCTTTATCGGACATGGTTATTCTCCCTTCACTCATGGATATTGTTTTTTCAACATTTAAGATTAATTGATTTAATTGTTCTCGTTTTTGGAGAAGCTTTTCATAATGTTCTCTAAGTGCTTTTGCTCCATCAAAGGAAGGTGCTGTAACGATATTTTTGATGCTATCTAAGCTGACTCCAAGTTCACGATAGAATAGGATTTGTTGTAATCGGTTTACCTCAGCTTCTCCATAGATTCTATAACCTGATGAATTAATTCTTCCGGGTTTTAGTAATCCGATTTCGTCATAGTATCGTAATGTTCTTGGACTGATGCCGGCAATTCTTCCAAGTTTTTGTACTGTATATTCCATAACAAACCTCTTTTCTAATTCGTTTTGCTTCTCACAAGATTATCATAAACTATAACGTAACGTCAATGTCAATAACTTTCTATATTAATTTAACTTTATCAGTAAATTCCCTCACTTTTTTAGCTGGGAATAGACTTGCTTTCTGACTTTGCAAAATACCCGGTAACTATATATGCAAAGCCAATAAGAATCTTGCAATGTAGAAGTTAGTAGTTAAATATTATCTAGTTTAAAAACATCCATAAGTGTTTTTTCTACTAATGAACAATGATAGGAATATCTTTTCTTAATATCTTCAACTGCATTGTCCATAATATATCCGTATTTTACTAATGATAACATTTCTAAATCGTTATAATTATCCCCAAATGCCATAACTTCTTCGGGAGTTATGGATAATTTTTTTATTAATTCGTTTAAAGCAGTACCTTTATTAACGGTTGGGCATACAAAATCTAACCAGCCGTACCCAGATACTGTACATTTAACTTTGTCCTGCCATTTGTTTATGAAGTAGGTTCCTGAGTTTTCTACAATTCCTGCTTTTTCATAGACGGATACTTTTATAATATCTTCAGGTATATCGGAGGGGTCTTTGATTATTCTATAATTGTTCTTCAATACATTTTTAAAATGGCCGATGAAATTTTCGGATTTTGGCACAATATAGCTTGTGTTTTCACCGGATATCTGAACTTCGCAGCCTTCTTTATTTCTTATATCTTCAACGATTTTTAAAGCAATTTCTTTATCCATTGAAGTTTTGGATAATATTTTATCCTGATACATAACCAAAGCACCATTTTCGCATATAAAAGCCATATCTTTGCTTACTGGTTCAAATAATCGGTATAGGTTCGCGTATTGCCTGCCACTAGCAGCAACAAAGAGTATACCCTTTTCGTGTAAAGTTTCTATAATTCTAAACATTTTAGAAGTGATATTCTGATTTCCGTTCTGCAGTAATGTTCCATCCATATCACTGGCAATTAATTTTATGTTCATTTATTTTCCTTCCTAATATATTCATATTTTCTAATCAAATACATTTTAACCTCATAAGAATATCCACTTTGACTTTTACTAATTTTGTTTTACACTCTAATCAATTCTGAATGTAATAAGATTTTACCATAGAATACTCTTTTGTAAATTTCGTTTTGAAAAATTTTATAACTTTGTATACCATTTGTAGATACTGGATACTATTAGGTGCTTTTTCAGTAAAAAAGGACATTGATATTTTATTTTTTTCAGTGCATAATGTATACCGTTCGCATTATAATGCAGATATTTGACCTTGATAATAACAGTTTGTATAAATTATTGATATTCATAACTTAACAAAAACAGCTTGTATAAATTATTGATATTCATAACTTAACAAAAACAGTTTAATAAATTGTTGATTTTCATAACTTAACAAAAATAGTTTAATAAATTATTGACATTCATAACTTAATAAAAACAGTGTTATAAATTATTGATATTTATAACATAAGGTTATTTGATACATAAGATTATTTGATACATAAGGTTATTTGGTACATAAGGGTTTTTTACAGATTGGGAGAAGATAAAAATGTTTACGAAAAAGCAGTTATACAAATTAATTATTCCACTTATTATTGAACAACTTCTGGCTGTTGCAGTTGGTATGGCTGATACGATGATGGTATCTTATGCCGGAGAGGCTGCCATGTCAGGTGTGTCATTAGTAGATACCCTAAATATACTGATTATTAATATTTTTGCTGCTTTAGCAACCGGTGGTGCAGTTGTTGCATCACAGTTCCTTGGACATAAAGATGAAAAAGAAGCATGTAAATCCGGAAGTCAATTATTGCTTGCCACAGGAGCTATTTCTATAATTTTAATGGGGATATCCTTAATTGGCAATTACGGTATTCTCCATATGATTTATGGCAGTATTGACCAAAAAATCATGGATAATGCAAGAATTTATTTTTACATAACAGCCCTGTCTTTTCCATTTATAGCAATATATAATTCCTGCGCTGCATTATGCCGTGCTATGGGAAATTCAAAAGTATCCATGAAGGTTTCTCTTTTAATGAATTTGATTAATATTATAGGCAATGCAATTTTTGTTTATGGTTTTAATATGGCTGCAGAGGGAGTGGCAATTCCTACTTTAATTTCAAGATTTGTTGCAGCTATTGTTATGATTATCGTAATATCTAATAAGAAACATGTCATTCACATAGATCATATATTTAAAATAAGATACGATTGGAAAATGATTAAGAGAATACTTCGAATAGGAATTCCCAGTGGTTTAGAAAATAGTATGTTTCAAATAGGTAAGATATTAGTGCAAGGGTTAATTGCAAGTTTTGGTATAACTGCCATTTCCGCTAATGCAGTTGCAAGTAATCTTGCCAATTTTCAATCTATTACGGGATCAGCAATAGGTTTAGCTATGATTACAGTAATCGGTCAATGTGTTGGCGCCAATAATTTCAAGGAAGCAAAAATGTATACGAAGAAATTAATGAAAGCAACTTATATAGCTATGTTTTTCTTAAACATTGGATTCATTATAGCAGCCACACCAATGCTGCAAATATACAACTTATCTTCGGAAACATTAAATGTGGCGTATAAATTAGTTGTATATCATGCAGTATGTGGAATTATCTTTTGGCCCCCATCCTTTACCTTACCCAATGCACTTCGTGCTGCCAATGACGTAAAGTTTACCATGTTAACCTCCATATGTTCCATGTGGTTATGGAGAATATCCTTTAGTTATATCTTAGGAAGATATATGGGTCTTGGCGTATACGGTGTATGGATTGCAATGACAATTGACTGGGTATTCCGTGGCATTTGCTTTGAATGGAGATTCCTTAGCGGAAAGTGGAAACATCAGGCATTTTCAGACTAAAATATAGGCTGTTGCAAAACAGACTAATATACAATGCAGATAGGATTTGATGTATAATAATGTATTTGATTACTTTTTCCTCCCGCGTTCAAAACTTTCCTCCAAATTGAAAACGTTCCGCTTTACAAACCGTGCTCGGTCAGTCGATGTCAAACTGTACCATTATACATACATCAAATCTTTTTATCAGGGTTTTTAAGTCTATTTTGCAACAGCTCCGTGCTGCAAAAGTTTTATAATTTATCGCAAAAAACGATTATATACTCATATTTAAGAATAAATCAATGGAATCGGCTACTGTTTGCAAACTTTTTCTCCAAAAGTCAGGAGTCGTTAAATCAATATCTGCCATGGCGGCTACGTCCTCAACTGATTTAATAGTAGTTGCCTTTAAAATATTCCGGTATTTTGGAACAAATGCAGCCCCTTCTTCTTGGTATTTCGCATATAATCCCCTGGCAAATAATCCTCCAAATGCATAAGGGAAGTTATAGAAGCTTAATTCTTCTGAATAATAATGACCTTTGCAAATCCACATATACGGATGGAGACAGGAATGGTCTAATCCATCACCATAAGCTTCTTTCTGGGCGTCAATCATTATCTTCTCTAATTCATCTGCAAATAGAAAAGTATCTTTACGTTTTTCAAAAACAGCACTTTCAAATAGATAACGTGAGTAAATATCACATATAATCTGGGTTGTATCTTGCAACTGACTTTCCAGTAATGCTAATTTTTCTTTACCATCAGATTCGCTAATAGCAGCATTCATAATAATCAATTCATTAAAATTGGAAGCTGTTTCAGCTACCGGCATGGAGTAATCTGTATTTAATGGCAAATGGTCTTGAATATTGTAACCATGATATGCATGACCAAGTTCATGAGCTAATGTTACAACATCGCTAAGAGTGCTATCAAAGTTTGTCAGAATACGGCTTTCTTTTACATAAGGAAGATTTAAACAAAATGCTCCGCCGACTTTTCCCTGGTGTGGGAAGAAATCAATCCAATTATCATCGAAGGCAGTTTCAATCAAATCTGCTAAATCATCAGAGAATCCACGAAAATGAGTAATAAGATATTCTTTTGCTTCTTCTGTGGTAAAAGCACGATTGCTTTTTCCCAGTGGTGCAAATAAATCATACCAAGGCAGCCCATTTTTATGCCCAAGAATTTCCCCTTTCCTTCTTAAATAGGCATGGAATTTTGGCATATATTCTTTCATTGCCGTAAACATAGCCTCTAAGGTTTCTTTTTTCATTCTGGCTTCTTCTAAAGTCATTGCTAATGGAGATTCATATCCTCTTAAATCAGCGATGGTATTTACTTGAGATTTGATATTATTAAGTGCAAATGCTATGGAATCCTTTATTTTATGATAAGATGCTATTTCTGCATCATAAGCAGATTTACGAACAGCTTGGTCTGGATCGTAAGCCTGATTACGAATGGCGGAAAGAGTGGTTTCCTCCCCATTATAGTCCACTACCAGGGTAGATGTTAAGTATTGATGTAACATTGCCCAGGCAGAGCCAGCAGACAAATTCATTTTTGCAATTACTTCTTCCACATCATCGCTTAAGGTATGCTTCGCCTCGCGTATAATTTCGTGAAGCATGTAATCATAATTCCTTAACTTTTCATTATCTGATATAAGTTGATCAAGGTTAGGGATGGTACCAATGTATTTTTGAATCATTGCTTTTTCTTTTGATAAAGTACTGTCAATTTCCTGTAATCTTCCCAGTAATGCAGTAGTCTCACTGTCGGTAGTATTAGTAGACTGGCGAAGAAGAAGGTATGCATCTAATTTTCCATGAAGTACTTTATATTTTTCAAGATACTTGATAAGTGAGAGAAGTGCTTCATTTGGACTTACAGCAGCAAGCTTTCCAACATACTCTTTTATAGCTGTAATTAGTTCTTTTATTTGTTTGATATCATTTTGGAAGGCTTTGTCCTGGTAGCCTTTATAAAGTACATCTAACGACCATTCGTTTTTCATATAGACCTCTTTCTAAGGGCATCATGAATATTTTTGCGGAAGTATAATGAAGCCCTTTTTCATTTTCCTTTACTTCCAATATTCTCAAAGTAGAATATTGTACCTATTATACCATCAATTACTACAAAAATGCACATCATTTACATTTTACCGCAGAAAATTAAAGTCAGTGTAATAGCTGATGATGAAAACACATAATATAATACTATAGTGTATCTGAGAGGTGCTCATGATTAAAAAAATCAATTTAAAACACGGGATTATAGGTGAGTTAGTTATACTTATTATTTTAGCTTCCTTTCTTATTTACCAAAATGTAAAGGAGAATTCTATTAATGCTTTCTTGCCTGCAGCTGAGAAAGATTACATAAAATGGGTGGATTTTGATGTCTGTTATGAAGCTATGGATAAAGCATATAAGTATGATGTGGAGTCCCAATCTCAAGATGTAAAGCTGAATTGGATTGAGCTGCTGGCTTTTTTGGGAGCTAAATATGGCGGTCAATTCTCTAAGTATAAGGAAAAGCATTTATCAGATCTGGTGGAAAAGCTTAGGTCAAAGGAAGAAACTATGGAAAGTATTACGAAAGATATGAAATATTATAAATACTATCTGGAAGCTTATACTACAATTCTAGGTGGTTTTGTTGGTGATTATGAAATTGAGGAACCAAGTAAAACCAACCCGGAAGAAAAGGTGTGGGTTAAAAAATATGGACTAAAAGCCTTTTTGCCTCTTGCAAAGAATTTCCCATATAGTGATTATGATGATTTTGGAGCTTCCAGAAGTTATGGATATAAAAGAGTTCATTTGGGACATGATATGATGGGGCAGGTGGGAACCCCGGTCATTGCAGTAGAATCCGGTTATGTGGAAGCCATAGGCTGGAATCAGTATGGTGGCTGGAGGCTAGGAATCCGTAGTTTTGATAAGAAACGGTATTATTATTACGCCCACTTAAGAAAGAATTTTCCCTATAATAAGTCTTTAGAGGAAGGCAGCATTGTAAAAGCAGGTGATGTAATTGGGTATTTAGGCAGAACAGGATATAGCTCAAAAGAGAATACGAATAATATAGATACTTCTCACTTGCATTTTGGACTACAGCTTATTTTTGATGAATCACAAAAAGAAGGAGTAAATGAGATTTGGATTGATTGTTATGATTTAGTACGCTTTTTATACCGCAACCGTTCTGAAACTACTAAGAATATGGAAACAAAGGAATGGTATCGTTTATATGATATAAAGGATCCTGCCGTTGACACATATATGGAGCAAAATAAAACCAATGGAAGTAAAGAGTTTCCTATGAAACCACAAATAGATGTTCCGGTAGATGAGGAGATTGTGAAAAATGAGCAGAAGAGCGTTGATGAAGGACATTCACCTTGGATGTTAGACCCTGCTTTTGTAGCCCAGGTTTTTGTCAGCAATATGATTTCTCCAAAAGGTATTAAGGGAGAGTATCCAATTCCATACGAAGATGTAGAGATTATCTATAGTTCAGATGAGAATGCTATTGCAAAGATAAACGGAAATATAACTCCGGTACTAAGAGTATATTTGAAACGATTGATAAAACAGGATGATACAGGAATATGGACTGTAGTTGGGTTTGATCCTGTTGAGAATAAATAAATTATTAATTAGGACGCTTTGCCCACTTGGGGGTGTTGAGACCTTTGAGAGTATGGGATATGTTTCATGTTCCACTTGGAGAATTCGATGGTTCTAATACTATAGTAATCGCTTAATACATCAGTGAAAATGGAGAACTCGGTGGCGTTGCCACCTCAAACAGCTCCATTTTCACTGATTGGCGCGATTTCTATAGTATAAGAACCATTGCGAATTCTTCCAAAGTCACATGAAACATATCCCATACTCTTGAAGGTCAAAAAAGTTAATGAGGGCAAAGCTGTGTATTAAATTACTTATAATGATATTCTTTCATTTACAGGAAAAGATAAGTTGAAATTTAAATTTCCATTTCCGGTATTAAACTTCTCATGGCATGAATAGTCTTATCGATTAATTCTGTTAATTCCATTTCTAACATATGGGCACCCTTTTGAATTATTTCTCTGGAACATCCGGCGGCAAAACTGGCAGTTTTAAATTTCTTCATTACGGATTTTACTTCCAGGTCGGATACGCTTTTGGAAGGACGCATGATAGCCACTGCACCAATTAGCCCAGTTAGCTCATCTACTGCATAAAGTACTTTTTCCATATATAATTCCGGTTTTATATCTACCGTAATTCCATATCCATGGCTGGCAGTACTGCGGATAATTCCTTCATCCAAATCTAACTCTTTCATTATTTCCTGACTTTTGATACAGTGCTGTTCCGGATACATTTCAAAATCCAAATCGTGTAACATACCCACTACTTTCCAATAATCCACATGTTCCGAATCGTATTCTTTTGCAAAATAACCCATTACACCGGAAACAATTTTTCCATGCTTTAAATGAAATTCATCTTTGTTATACTTTTTTAATATTTCATATGCTTCTTCTACAGTTGGTATATAACTCATAAGTTCCTCCTATTCAGCTGTCCAATAATCCTGGGCATTCTTAAGTGTATAAATTTTATCATAAGTTTTATATTAAGGTGTATTTTAACATATGTTAGGAATGGGGTCAATTTTTTTCATGTCATAATGGGATTTGGGTGTCAAAGGTCTAAAGATAGTTTATTGAATGAATAGTGCTGTATATATATACTATTCGTATTTTAATTAGTATAAGACTTTTGAAATTCAAATCATAATATTTCATTAAAGAAGGCACCGGTTTTGTTTTAATATTTAAGTGCAAAGCCAAAATATACATTAAGAAAAAAATATCTATATAATTAGAAGTATGTTATAATCGGTTATAAATAATAAATCATTAGATAAAATAGAATTAGGGATTTATAATTAAATTAAATATATTTACATTTATAAGTATACATAAATATTTTATTTTATTTATAAGCATACATTTTTTTTATAGAATACATTTTATTTATAGAATACATTTTATTTTATAGCAAAGGGGAAGTTTTAATGTTCTTTATATTTGGAATCAGCAATGGTGAAAAAAGAATAGACTTTAACCAAACCACAATATGTTCTAATTGCAGGCACTTTGGAAGACTGGAGGTTTATATGACATATATGTATTTCAGCCTATTTTTTATTCCTTTATTTAAATGGGGAAAGCGGTATTTTGTAAAAACCTCCTGCTGTAACGCAGTTTGTGATATTTCAAATGAATTAGGGAAAAAGATTGAAAGAGGTCAAGTTGTGGAAATTAGCCCTAATGACCTTCATTTTCAATATAGAGGCAGAGTATTCAAACATTGTACCAATTGTGGATTTAGTACCAGTGAAGAGTTTGACTATTGCCCAAAGTGTGGTAATAAATTTTAATAATGTTTCAATGGAAAATTTTAAAAAACGTTTTTTATTCTGAGAGCACATATCATTACTATAAAAGCGTGTCATTCTGAGCAAAAATTCAACGAAGTTGAATTCGCGAAGAATCTCAGTTTAAAGCGAGATTCTTCGCTGCGCTCAGAATGACATTTACGCTCAGAATGGCATTTACGCTCAGAATGACACTCAAATCATAAGATTCTTTAAACTAAAATATGAAAAAATTGAATAATTATAAAAAGTATTGACTTTGAAAACTCGGTTCATTATAATAATTGGCAAAGTAAACAAGGGAGTAGTCAAATGATTACTCCCCATTTTTTTTAACTAATATGTTCATTATGTAAAATGAAAGAAGGAATTTTTTGTGAATGATAATTTATTAAGACAATTACAGAATATTACAGGCAAAGTTGGGTTTTACTATAAGAATCTAGTAACTGGCGAGACGCTTTCCTTTCAAGAGGATATGCCCTTACAGGCGGCAAGTGTAATTAAGATACCCATTTTAATAGAAGCTTTTACCAGATTAGAAGCAGGAACTATACATAAAACAGATTTGTTTACAATTAATAAGGAAGATAAATTACCCTCCTGTGGCGCTTTGACCTATATGCACGATGGTTTACAAGTAACTTTAGAAGATTTATATACACTAATGATTATCCTAAGTGATAATACAGCAACCAACCTTCTTATTAAACATCTGGGAATGGATCAAATCAATGGCACCATGCAAAAGCTTGGATGTAAACATATTAAATTAAACCGCTATTTATTTGATTCAGAGAAGTCAGCTTTAGGAATTGAAAATTTTATTTCGGCTGGTGATATTGCCGGTTTGCTGGAAAAAATGTATCAGGGAGAGTTGGTTTCTAAAGAAGCATCTGCTGAAATGCTTCGGATTTTAAAAAACCAAAGACTAAATGGAAAAATACCTTTCTATATTCATGGTAAAGCAGATATTGCTCATAAAACAGGGGAAGATGATGGTATCACTCACGATGTCGGTATCGTTTATGGGAAAAAACCATTTATTATATGTTTCTGTGGAAACCAAGTAGATGTTCCCGCCTATGAACGTTTGATGCAGGATATGTCTTTTGAGTTATTTAAAGAACAAGATTAAGAAAAGGAGAAGGCTATGATAATTAAGAATATTGAGCTGGGTGTATTATGTGTACCCCTTGCCAGACCATTTAAAACGGCTCTAAGAACAGTGGAATATGTAGAAGATGTAATAATAAAAGTTACAACAGATACAGAATTATCCGGATTTGGAGAAGCTCCCCCTACTGCAGTGATTACCGGAGAAACGAAAAGTTCTATAATTACAGCAATCAGGGACTTCATAAAACCTGCATTAGTTGGCATGGATATTGATAATTTAGATGGAATTTTTCATAAATTACATAGCTGTATGGTGAAAAATACTTCAGCAAAAGCAGCGGTGGATATGGCTATATATGATTTGTATGCCAAAAAACATCAGACACCTTTATATAAATTACTTGGCGGTAATAAAACTGAATTAGAAACAGATTTAACTATTAGCGTAAATCCAATTCTGGAAATGGTTGCAGACAGTTTAGACGCTGTTGATAAAGGTTATAAAATTCTTAAGATAAAGGTTGGTAAAGAAGGATTTAAGGATGTAGAACGCATTGCAGCCATTCGGGAAGCCGTTGGTCCGGATATTAAGATTCGTGTCGATGCTAATCAAGGATGGAATGCAAAACAATCCACCCAAATTATATCGGCAATGGAAGATAAGGGACTAAACATTGAACTGGTGGAGCAACCAGTACCTGCTCACGATTTAAAAGGAATGAAGTTTGTTACCAGTCATGTATATACACCTATATTGGCAGACGAAAGTGTTTTTTCACCAGAAGATGCAATTAACATTATCAGGGAAGGTGCTGCAGACTTAATCAATATTAAGCTGATGAAAACCGGTGGTATCTATAATGCATTAAAAATCTGCAGTATTGCAGAAATTTATGGAGTAGAATGTATGATTGGATGTATGCTTGAAAGCAAATTGTCTGTAAGCGCAGCGGCTCACTTAGCAGCCGCCAAAAGCGTAATTACCAGAGCAGACTTAGACGGTCCTTCCCTGTGTAAAGTAGATCCTTTTGTAGGCGGTCCAATCTATGACAAAAATATAATTAGAATGGTTGATAAACCTGGAATAGGAATTGAATCAGTACCTGTTTTGTCAATTGACTGAAAAAATTTCGATACAGTTTAGCTTATAATAAGTTTTTTGAAATTCATGTATACAATCTTTCATTTACTATTGAATCGAAGAATAAGATAATGTATACTTATCATATTAATTTCGGGTAAAGATTCTAAAAAAGGAGGAGTTTTATGAAGAAAAAAATTATCTCATTACTATTGTGCCTGACATTTATTATAACGGCATTTGCAGCATGTGGTAAGAAAAAGGGTGCTTCCGATGAAGTGGTTTATCGCAGACTATACTCGGGAGAAGTTACAACTATGAATTATCTGGTAACCGGTTCTGAGAATGAGTTTGAAGTAGGTGCTAATGTTATTGATACTTTAGTGGAGTATGATAACTTAGGTCAGATTCAACCTTCTTTGGCAGAATCCTGGAAAATGAGTCCGGATGGTCTTACTTATACTTTCAAGATTCGTGAAGGTCAAAAATGGTATGATGACGAAGGAAAAGAAGTAGCCGATGTTACTGCTAATGATTTTGTCAGTGCAATGAAGTTTGTTTTAACACCAGAATATGAAAGCAGTACAGCCCAGCTTTTATTTGGTGTAATTAAGAACGCAGAAGAATACTTTAATAGTCAGGTAAAAGACAATCCAAAAACAGAAGAAGTAGAAGGAAATGGTTTAGATATTGATTTTTCTGAAGTTGGTGTAAAAGCATTAGATGATTATACTTTAGAATATACCCTTGCACAGCCGGTTCCTTATTTCCTATCATCCTTAACTTATGTATGCTTTATGCCTGCATATGGTCCTTTATTAGAAGAATTAGGAGCGGGATTTGGTACTGATAATACGAAAATGTATTACAATGGCGCTTATATCTTAAGTGAATTTGCTCCCCAGGAAACCAGAATCTACGTAAAAAATCAGAATAACTGGGATGCAGAACACGTATATATTGATAAGATTGTTGAACGCTATAATGCAGAGGCAAATACTTTAGCACCACAAATGGTTCAAACAGGTGAGGTCGATTATGCTACTATTGAATCCGACATTGTAGATGACTGGTTAGCAGATCCGGTAAGGTCGAAAATGTTAAGTAAGAGCCGTATTAAAGTGGATTATTCCTATTTCTATAGTTTTAACTTTGAACCAAAATTTGATAAAGAGTATGAACCGGATAACTGGAGAATTGCTGTTAATAATGAAAACTTCCGTCAATCCCTGAAAGCAGGTTTAGACAGGGTCAGAGCTCTTAGTGTTTCTGAGCCGGAAACACCAGAGGTTTTGGTAAACAATACTATTACCCCTGAAACTTTTGTTACGAACCAAGGTAAAGATTATACCAGTTATGGTGATTTAGAGGCAATTAGTAAAGGTAAAAGTTTTGATGAAGCAGCAGCTCTTTCTTATAAAGAAGCAGCAGTATCCGAACTTACAGCAGCAGGTGCTACTTTCCCGGTTAAAATCCTTATGCCTTACAATCCAACCGTTGGAGATTGGGCAAATGAATGTGTCGTTGTAGAACAGCAATTAGAGAATTTACTAGGTAAAGATTACATAGATATCATTGTTGAAGCGGGACCTTCCACTAACTTTTTATCTGAAGTTCGCCGTTCCGGTAAATATGCATTTATGAAAACCAACTGGGGAGCTGATTATGCTGATCCACAAACCTTTACTGATCCATTTACAGCAGGGAATACCTATAGCTTTATGGATAAAGCTATGGAAAATGGAGATGGTGTAGCAGATACGGTAGCTGAATATTATGCATTAGTAGATGCAGCAAAGGCTGATACCCTTGATTTGGATGCACGTTTTGAAGCATTCGCAAAAGCGGAAGCATATTTGATTGATCATGCTTTAGTTGCTCCTTATGCACTTAACGGTTCCTATTATCAAGTTACAAAGAAGGATATTTACGAAGGACAATATGCACCATTTGGTGTATCCATATTACGTCATAAGGGACAACATTTATTAGATAAACCAGTTACTATGGAAGAATTCCAAGCTTCTAAGGAACAATGGGATAAAGCCCGTGAAGCACTGGCGAAATAGGTAGGTTCATCGTAAATATTTCAAGTAAGAATGGAATATATATAAAATAGGTTGTCTCAAATGGTGGTTTATACTGCCATTGGATAACCTATTTTAGTATTATAAGATGATTTATATGAGACTGGAAGACGTCACTAAAGTGACAATGTGGCAGTACTAGAGTTTGACAAATCAGACTCTTTTTACAATATATGAAGGAGCAGTACAATGGTAAAATATCTGTTAAAAAGATTTGCAAGGTCCATATTAACTCTGGTTATCATCATATCTGTTGTGTTTATTCTGCTTCGTTTGATGCCAATTGAAGGATATTTTCAGAACTATGAAAAGCTTACCAATGAGCAGATTCAAGCTGGTATACATAACATGGGATTAGATAAACCTGTACTTATTCAACTAAAAGACTTTTTTATTCAACTTTTACATGGCGATTTGGGAACATCCAGAATCTATCGTGCTAATGTACCTATTACTGAAATTTTGGCAAGTAAGATTCCTATTTCCTTACAATTAGGTGGTATTGCATTAGTGATTTCCTTAATTATTGGTCTTCCATTAGGTTCTCTTATGGCTCGCTCTAAAGGTAAGTTCTGGGATAAATTTGGTACTGCATTTATTGTATTTGTTCAGGCAGTTCCGGCAGCAGTTTATTTTTTGTTTATTCAGATATTCGGAAATGAATGGTTTGGATTCTCCATGTTATTTAGTAAAGATAATTATTCCACCTGGATTATGCCTATTCTATCTATGGCTATTGGTAACACAGCCTATTATGCCATGTGGATACGCAGATATATGGTGGATGAAAGTAATAAAGATTATGTAAAATTAGCGAAAGCAAAAGGTGTTTCTGATAATAAGATTATGATGAAACATGTTTTCCGTAATGCTTTTGTTCCTATGATACAATACCTGCCTACTTCCTTTTTAAACTCTATTGTTGGCTCTATTTATGTAGAATCCCTTTATAGTATTCCAGGAATGGGTGGCTTATTAGTGGATGTTGTGAAACGTCAGGATAATACTATGGTACAAGCGATTGTTATTGTCTTTGCCTGTGTTGGCATCCTTGGATTAATGTTAGGTGATTTGCTTATGGCATTAATTGACCCTCGTATTAGTTTGAATAAAAAAGGAGGTGCTCGTTAATGGCTAAGTTTGGTAGTTGCAGGGTTAAGTTGGAGGAAAGTGTTACGGAGATTCTTCGGGCGCAAAGCGGTCCTCAGAATGACAGGCGTGAGGGGAAAAGTGGACGTCGGGATGAGATTCTTCGGGCACAGGGCAGCCCTCAGAATGACAATCGTGGGGGGAAAAGTGGACGTCAGGATGAGATTCTTCGGGCACAGGGCAGCCCTCAGAATGACAGCCGTGGGGGGAAAAGTGGACGTCGGGATGAGATTCTTGAGGGGGAAAGTGGTCTTCAGAATGGGAATCTTTCGGAAAAGGAATTGTTTGAATTTGCAGGGTATGATGAAGCTTGTGCGGAAAAAATCGGATATTCCAACTACTCTTACTGGGGAAGTACACTGAGAGCTTTCTTAAAAAATAAAGTGGCAGTAGCTTTGATGGTGGTTATTTTCACAATTTTATTATTTACTTTTATTCAGCCATATTTACCTGGACAGTTTGAACCTAATTTAGTAAACAACGATGCCAGTGGTAAACTTCTTCGTAATGTAAAACCTAACAGTGAGCATTGGTTTGGTACCAATTCTATTGGACAGGATTTATGGAGCAGAGTATGGTCAGGAACCCGCACCTCCCTGCTTATGGGTGTATGTGTTGCCATTATTGAAGCAGTGGTTGGCATTATTGTGGGCGTATTATGGGGATATGTTCGCAAATTAGATTTCATTTTTACAGAACTATACAATATATTGGATAATATTCCATCCACATTAGTTTTGGTGTTATTTTCCTATATAATGAAACCAAGTGTAACCAGTTTAATTATAGGCATGAGTTTAACCAGATGGATTGGTATGTCCAGATTTATACGTAACCAGATTATTATAATTCGTGACAGAGATTATAATCTTGCTTCTAAATGCTTGGGTAGTCCTACCGGAAGAATTATATTTAAAAACTTATTACCATATTTAGTATCCGTTATTATGCTTCGTATGGCTATGGCAATTCCGGAGGCTATTGGTAGTGAGGTATTTGTTACTTATATCGGTTTGGGATTACCCATTGAGATTCCCAGCCTTGGTAATTTAATTACTTCAGGCCGTGATTTATTAATGAATCCGGGATTACGATATCAGTTAATATTCCCAACCATTGTCGTATCTATTGTAACCATATCATTTTATATTATCGGAAATGCATTTGCAGATGCAGCAGACCCTAAGAATCATGTGTAGAAGGAGGTTATCTGAATGGAAAAAGAAGTTGCATTATCAGTGAAAAATCTAAATGTAAAGTTTAACCTCCGAGGTAAAATATTACATGCAATTAGAGATATTTCTTTAGAGGTATATAAAGGCGAAAGTCTTGCAATTGTAGGTGAATCCGGTTCAGGAAAGTCTGTTTTTACAAAGACTTTTATAGGCCTCTTAGATAAAAATGGATGGATTGATTCCGGTGAGATTCTATATGGAGATAAAAATCTTGCTGCTTTTAAAACAGAAAAAGAATGGCTTACCATTCGTGGTAAAGAAATAGCCATGGTATTACAAGACCCTATGACCAGTTTAAACCCTCTAAAGACTATTGGTGCGCAAATTGGGGAAGCAATTGAGATGCATCGGGGTCTAAAGGGAGCTGCCTGTAAAGCTGCGGTACTTGAAATATTGCAGGATGTAGGAATTACAGAACCAGAAAGAAGATACAAGCAATATCCTCATGAGTTTTCCGGCGGTATGCGTCAAAGAGTAGTTATTGCCATAGCGGTTGCCTGCAAACCAAAAACATTAATTTGTGACGAACCAACCACCGCCCTTGATGTTACCATTCAGGCTCAAATATTAGACTTGCTAAAGAACTTGAAGAAAAAGTATGATTTAACCACTATATATATTACCCACGACTTAGGTGTAGTTGCTAATGTAGCTGACCGAATTGCAGTTATGTATGCAGGGGATATTGTAGAATACGGAACCAGTGAAGAAGTATTTTATGATCCAAAACACCCTTATACCTGGGCATTATTATCCTCTCTGCCTCAGCTTGGCAAAAAGGGCGAAGATTTATACTCTATAAAAGGAACACCTCCTAATCTTTTCAACGAGATTCATGGAGATGCATTTGCACCAAGAAATCCTAAGGCATTAAAAATTGACTTTATAGAAAGACCACCTCTTTTTGAGGTAACTCCTACCCATAAAGTACGTTCCTGGTTAATGGATCCAAGAGCTCCAAAAGTAGAACCTCCGGAACATATAAAAGAACTCCGTAAGATGGGAGGTAAGGCAACATGGCAGTAGGTAAATCCAAAGAAAAATTATTAGAAGTAAAAAACTTAAAAGTCAGCTTTGGTGAACATAGACATAAAAATGTTGTAGTAAATGATGTAAGCTTTGATATCTATAAAGGTGAAACTTTTGGGCTGGTTGGTGAGTCCGGTTCTGGTAAAACCACCATTGGCCGTGCAATTATCCGTATTAATCCAACTCTCAGCGGTGATATTATATTTAATGGTCAGAAAATCAATGGAAAGATATCAAAAGAACAAGATCGAGAATTAACAAGTAAGATACAGATGATTTTTCAAGATCCAATGGCATCTCTTAATGAACGTGCCAAAGTAGATTATATTGTATCGGAAGGTTTATTAAATAGAAAAGTAAAGATACCAAAAGAAAAGAGAAAAGAAATGGTAGACAAAGCGTTATTAGACGTTGGCCTTTTACCTGAATTCTCCAGCCGCTTCCCTCATGAATTCTCTGGAGGACAGAGGCAGCGTATTGGTATTGCAAGAGCGCTGATTATGGAGCCTGAATTTATTATTGCAGACGAACCTATATCTGCACTTGATGTTTCCATAAGAGCCCAGGTTTTAAATCTATTATCCGAATTACAAAAGAAAAGAAATTTAACTTATTTATTTATCGCCCATGATTTATCTGTTATGAGATTTATAGCAGACCGAATTGCTGTTATTCATAAAGGGGTATTTGTGGAATTGGGAGAGACAGAAAAATTATTCAAGAATCCATTACACCCATATACTAAGGCACTTTTATCTGCTATTCCTATGCCGGACCCAATTGCAGAAAAGAAAAAGGTACTTACCGTATATGATCCTTCCATTCATGATTATTCTGTGCAGAAACCAAAGTGGGTAGAAATTGAAGAAAATCACTTTGTTCTTGGTAATGATACGGAGATAGGGCAGTATAGGAAGAGTTTGAAGTGAGCCCATAACTTTAAGGAGGTTTGCATGGATAGAAAGGCAATAAAACAAATAATTAAAAATGAAATAATTTCTGCAACAAATGCCGGAGCAGAGGTATCTTTGTTAATAAAGGATTTTAATACTCAGGATATTTTATATTCTTATGAGGATGATAGACAAGTGGTATCCGCCAGTATTATTAAGGTACCTATTATGCTTGCTGCATTAGAACAGGTACAGGAAGGAAAAATGTCACTGGATTCTCTAATAGAATTGAAAGATTCCGTCATATTAGAGGATACAGAAGTTTTTGAATATGGTAGTGGAAAATACACACTGGAAGAACTTTTGGTATGGATGATTATTGAAAGCGATAATACAGCTGCAAATTGTCTGATTGATTTATTTACCATGGAGAAAATCAATGACTTTTGTAAAAAACTCTCTTTACCCTCAACAAAGTTAGAACGAAGAATGCTGGACTTTCAAGCAGTAAAAGAGGGACGGAATAATTATACCTCTGCCAGGGATATGGGAATGCTTTACGAGAAATTATATAATAAAACCATACTTACCCCGGACTTGTGTGACACAGCTATAGGTATCTTAACGAGACAACGTCATAAACAGCTATCTCTCCGCTACATATATGACGATATAGTAGTCGCCCATAAGACAGGGGGTTTAGATAATTTAAATCACGATGCAGGAATATTCTGTCTTCCTGGTACCCATTATTACTTTGGAGCCTTTGTTTGGAATGCCCCAAGCAATGAATATGCCAGCAAATGGATTGGTAGAATATCCAAAGGAATCTATGAATATTATAAAACAAATAATGAAAGGTAAATTGGAGTATGAAATATGCATTAGTGAATAGTCCCATTCTTTCCCTTATGAAAGAAACAACGAAAGATAGTGAACTTCAAGATGAAGATTTCTATGGATATAAGGTGGAAATATTATCTCAGCCGTCACCAGACTGGTATGAAATTAGAACACATTATAACTATACAGGTTTCGTAGAAGCTTCTGACCTGTTATTAGAAGAAGAAAAGATTTATTCCTGGGATAAAGCCTATAAGATGATTGTAATTCAAGCTTATGCAGATGTTCTTTCTATGCCAAAGTTTCAAGGTCATCATAGGATTAGTTTGACACGTGGTGCTCTCCTTTCTGTGATTGCAGGGGCAGATGAAAATGGCTGGGTAAAAGTAGGGCTTTGTGATGGAAGAGAAGGATATATAAAGGAGAAGTTTTTAGGAGAATACATTACTGCCTGGAATCCATGTGATGAAGAATGGATACGTTATCAAGTGGTAAACACAGCTCTCTCCTATTTGGGAACACAGTATCGCTGGGGTGGTAAGAGCTCACTGGGAATTGACTGTTCCGGTCTGTGTTCGGTAGCTTATATGCTAAGTGGAGTAATTATATATCGTGACGCTAAAATTATGAAAGGTTTCCCTATGCATGAAATTGCCTATGAGAATATGAAACCAGGAGACTTATTATTCTTCCCAGGCCATGTTGCAATGTATATGGGTAATGACAAATATGTACATTCTACCGGTAAAAATGGCAGTGATGGGGTAGTCATTAACAGTCTGAATCCCAATGATGAAGATTATAGGGAAGACTTAGCAAAATCTATAAAAGCAGTGGGTAGTATATTCTAATGAAAACCCAATATTATTGGGAGAGGTTAATATAAGAGTAATTTTGGAGGATAACTTATGAAAGTTGCGGATATGCACTGCGATACTATAGCAGAGATATTTTATGCAAATAAAGAAGGCAAAGAATGTAGTCTTTTAAAAAATCACTTACATTTAGATTTGGAGAAAATGAAAAAAGGGGATTACCTGCTTCAGAACTTTGCTATGTTTGTTGATATAAAAAAATATGAAAATCCATTGGAGCATTGCCTGGAATTAATTGATTTATTCTATAACCAATTAGAAATAAATAAAGATAAAATAGCAATAGCACTAAACTATGATGATATTATTAAGAATGAAGCTGCAGGTAAATTATCAGCATTTTTAACAATAGAAGAAGGTGGCGTAGCTAAAGGTAATTTAGCTAACTTAAGAAACTTCTATCGACTTGGGGTCAGAATGCTTACCCTAACTTGGAACTACGAAAATGGCATTGGTTACCCTAATTTTGAATACATAAAAGGTGAAGTGCCCAATTTTAAAGCACCAAATGCCACACATGGTTTGACTGACTTTGGAATTGAATTTGTTCATGAAATGGAAAGGCTGGGTATGATTATAGACGTATCTCACTTATCTGATGCAGGATTCTATCAAGTACTGGAGAACACTACAAAACCATTTGTAGCAAGCCATTCCAATGCCAGAGCAAAATGTAATCATGTAAGAAATTTGACCGATGATATGATTCGAAAACTGGGAGAACGAGGCTGTGTTATTGGAATGAATTACTGTAATAGTTTCTTAGATGATGCAGAAGATGAAAATAAGGCGGTGGGTACAATCTCAGCAATTGTGGATAACATTCTTCATTTTCGCCAAATCGGTGGATATGAGTGCATCGGTTTAGGCTCAGACTTTGATGGAATACCTACTCATCATGAATTACCAGACGCCTCTTATATGCCACTATTAGCGGATGCTTTGAAAAAGGCAGGGTTAAGCAATCATGAAATCGAAAGCATTTTTTATAAGAATGTCCTTCGATTATATAAAGAAGTATTAAAGTAAGCTATCATTTTATACAAAATCTATATTATAACAGAAATTACATTATAACAGTATCGTAGCTTTTTGTAAGTAGAAATTTAATGATATATATGAAAATGGTGGAAGAAACTATGGCGCAAGGGTATCGCAAAGTGACTATCCACTTGAACTAAATAGGATATACAGCGTATTAAGTCCAATAAATATTCTTTCATTCAGAAAACTTATTGGAAAGCGATTGAAATTACATTTTAGAAGTTTTTAATAGCAATTATGTTCATATATAGTTAATGTCACTAAAAAAAGCAAAAGTACTGGAATAGAGGTTAATATGAGGGAAATTACATTAGAAGAGAGAATAAAAGCAGAATTAGCCAGTTATAACGGAACTATGGGCATATATGTAAATGATTTTCAGGGAAATAAAGTGGAAATCAATATAGATGAAGAATTCGAAACTGCCAGTACAGTAAAAACATATATATTAGGAACCTTATTTGACCAAGTGGAAAAAAGAAATAAGAGTCTAAGTGGCAAGCTGACATATACAAAAGAAAATGAAATAGAAGGCAGTGGAATACTAAGAAGTCTTGATTATGGAGTAGAATTAACGGTTAAAAATGTTGCAACCTTAATGATTATTGTCAGTGATAACATTGCAACCAATATGATGATTGACTACTTAGGAATTGACACCATCAATGGGTTTATGCAGTCTTATGGCTTTACACACACAAAGCTTCATAACAAGATTAATTTCGATATATACGATAAACTTGGTACTACAACTCCAAGAGATTATGGTAAAATATTTGAAATGATTTGCAAAGAAGAATTAATTAGCCCGGAAGCATCCAGACTGATGTTAGAAATCTTTAAGAAACAACATTATAACTCTATGTTAACGAAAGGTTTTCCCCAGTATTTCTTAGATAGCGAAGATACCGGAGAAGATGAATTAATCTATGTAGCCTCCAAAAGCGGAAGCATGGATGCTTGTAGAAACGATGGCGGAATTGTATCTACACCTTATGGCAAGTATGTGATTGTACTATTCAACAAGAATTTTACAGATCCAATTTATTATCCGGAGCATCAGGCTACTGTATTTGGTTCAAAAGTAAGCAGGTTAATTTTTGACCAGTATTTGGCTTTAAAAGGAAGAATAAAATAATATAATTCTGATTAATTACTGGGGTGGGATTTTATGAATTCCACCTTTTTACTTTTGACTGAGCTATCTCTGAATTTAAAAAGTTTGCTAGGACGGCTTCATATAGCTTTCTTCTGATTTATTCATTACCAATGTTTTCTATGAGCCTTTTAAATAATAAAGTTATCATATATCATAGAAAAATGTTTAAAATTAAATATTAATTGAATTGTTGGTAAGTTTGAATAATACATTAAGACTTTTAATAAATCCTTAAAAATTTACAAATTTATTAAGAATATGTGAAAGGTATGGACAATGTGGTAATTTCAGGTAATATAAATATATAGAATACAGGAAGGAGGGTAGCTTTTATAAATTCACAATAAAAATCAAACAAATAAGGAGGTAGTAATTAATGAGTAAAAAGTTTTTAAAAAAGTTCATATCAATATTTTTATGTGCTATTATTTTAATTTGTACTAATGGTAATCATGTGGGTGCAGCTGAAAAAGCATTAAATAAAGAATATTTGCAAATCAATAAAAAAATCAATATGGAACTTGACAAAAATATCCCACCAGAAGAAATCTTTGAAAATTTAAGTGAAACAGAAATTAATACTCTAATGGAGGTTTATGGTACACATGAAAATTCTTCGCTTAGCTACGGTTTTGCATCAGAAGTCGTAAATAATCCTGAAGTTAAATTAATTGATGACTTAGCTAGTACATATTATGACTATTATGAAGAGCATGGAGAGTTACCTGAATCAATAGACTTAAATAAAGACATAAATACCGATAATCCTCATTTAAAAACTGCATATGCTGGAGATTATTCAACAATTATGAAAGATGTAGGTTATACTTTTACAGTTGATCAGATAGCAAAGCAGCTAGTTGCAATAGGTAGTTATTTAAAAATAGGTAGTGCTTTAGAATTTCTCAATCTTTTAGGTTTAGTAGTTGGTATGGGGATAATTGCATTTACAGCTGTCACAGTGGCTTATTGTGCAGTAGCAGTTGGGGCAAATAATTTAATTCTAACATGGTACACTCGTGAAGCACAAAATTTACTTAATGCTAGGACTTCTACAGCAACATTGGTAGCTCAAAAAGAGCAAGGAGCACAGTTTTGGGACGCTTATCTGGTAAATTATTCTGGTATGGGTGGTATACGCGTTGAAAGAGTAATAACACAAGAAGAAGCGATAGGAATAGTTAAACTGAATAAGGTAAATCCTAATGTATTAGCGATTAATTTTAGTCTTGCAGGAACTCTTGCCACTCAGGCATTTGGAGTAGGATTTAAACCTCATGAAGCACATTATACAGACACATATCCTTTAAATATGGTTCATGTTCATGCATATACGAAACCAGGTGTCTTAGGAATTACACATATATTTTATCTAATGTAATTATAAAGGGAAGGATACATTATTATATGGAATTTGAATTTGAATATGTAAGTGGTTTATGTATTGAACTTGTATACACAAATAAAAAGTTTGGAGAAATATATGATATATATTTGCAGAATCATCCTCAAAGGATAGAAAATGCGTTTATTTATAATGAAGAATATGTAAACTTTATGGTTAAGTTATTAAGGAAAGGCAAAGGCTACGACTTTTCAGACTATGGTAAATTAGATAAAGTGTTTGAATATATTAGTGATATTTTGTTTTTGCATGATAAAAGAGAAGTAGCAATACATCAGGAGTATTATATTAATGGGTTATTAAATGATAAGAGAAAAAATGAAATTAAAGAGTTATCAAACCATTTATTTTGTGATAGTCGTTTAGTAAGATTTGAAATAAATCAGAAGGAAAATGTTTGCAAACTTTTCTTTTATAATGTAACAGTATTTAAAGATGAGGATAATGCTGAAGCAAAAAATATTATTCTTATATGCGAAGATGTAAAGGATGTTACGTTAAAAGGTACTTTTGATTTTGAATTTTTAAAAGGGTGCAGTGTTAACTCCTATAATGCATATAAGAATTCTGATGATTTATATTGTTTCAAGTTTTTATGTATTGCAAATTATGAACATTTTATTATTGAAACCACTTTTTCAAATATTTATGTAGAAGACTTTGATTATGATTCATCTCAATTTTTCATTTAGTAATTAACATAATTCTATTTAGCAATACTTAAAATAACACTGTTGGTGCATCAAACTAATGGTGTTATTTTAGTAGTTTTAGCATGTTGATTTGCTAAGCCAGTGAATCAAAAATCTACCTGTATTTACGTGTGGTAATTATTAAATAGAAGTTCTTACATAAAACATAAGTAAGTATAACTAATACAAGCACAAATCATTTAGCCCCAAATATATTATTATATATTGTTTCTTTACCTCAAGGAGGATTGCAATGAAGAAATTCAGAATAGTTGCCCTTATGATGCTTGTATTTATACTAATTACTGGATTAAGTGGTTGTAAAAAAGAAAGTAATTTAATTAAAGTACAATTAAATGAAGTAGCACACTCTATGTTTTACGCCCCTCAGTACGTAGCAATCGAATTAGGATATTTTAAAGATGAAGGCTTAGATGTTAAGCTGGTTAATGGTTTAGGAGCAGATAAAACCATGACAGCTGTATTAAGTGGCGACGCAGATGTAGGATTTATGGGGGCAGAGGCATCCATCTATGTTTATAATGAGGGAGCAGAAGATTATGTAGTTAACTTTGCCCAGCTGACCCAGCGTGCAGGTAATTTTTTAGTATCCAGAGATGTTAACGAAGATTTCTCATGGGACAACATAAAAGGAAAAACTGTTATTGGAGGCAGAGCTGGAGGTATGCCTCAAATGGTTTTTGAATACATTTTGAAAAAACAAGGAATTGATCCCAAAAAAGATTTGACGATTATTCAGAATATTGATTTTGGTTTAACTTCTCAGGCATTTATTGCTGGAACTGGTGATTATACCATTGAATTCGAACCAAGTGCCAATGCTATTGAAAAAGAGGGAGCAGGTAAAGTTGTGGCTTCTCTTGGTGTAGAAAGTGGTAAAGTCCCATATACTGCTTATTCTGCAAGAAAGAGCTATATTGAAAAGAATCCTGAAATCATTCAGAAGTTCACCAATGCCATTCAAAAGGGCATGGACTATGTACAGACTCATACTCCAAAAGAAATTGCAAAAGTCATTGCACCCCAATTCCCTGAGACTGATTTGGAAACCGTTACAGCTATCGTAAAAAGATATTATGACCAGGATACCTGGAAAGACAATGTAATCTTTGAAGAAGAAAGCCTTAATTTGTTACAGAACATATTAGACGAAGCAGGAGAATTATCAGCAAGAGTTCCGTATAAGGACTTGATTACCAGAGTATATGCTGAAAAGGCTTATAAAAAATAAGATTATTATTAAAAAAAAACTTAGGTAAATTTGTAAAGTAGATATGTAAGGTAGCATCATTGTAAAATAATCTTTCTATAAAGAAATGTAATTCATTAAAGAAATATAATTCATTAAAGAAATGTAATTCATTATATAATAAATAATAAATGGCTTTGCGATTCGCAAAGCCATTTTGAATGTTTGTTCTTATAAAATATTAGTTATGAGCAAGTAGCGCAAGAGGATAAACTTACCTGTGGGCAAGTGGAATATCCGCTTTGACGGCAGTGTATTTAATTTTGTGTCTTTATTATTTTAATCTATTCCAGAGGTCGGGTGTGGGCAGAGCCCATGAATCCTTATAAATAAGGCTTCTCGGTATTATAACCTATTCAGAATATTGTATGAAATTATAGGAAGAGACACAGAAATATTTACACTCTCGCTTTGACTTATTACTCTTCAGATGATAAGTTTTCTGTCTTTGCATTTGCTTTCGTTTCGTTTGCTTCTTCTTCATCATTATCGATGTAATCATCATCGAAGTCGTCATCAAAATCATCGTCGAAATCTTCAAGATAATCTGGAGTTAAGTATCTGTATACAGCATAAGCAATACCTGCAACTGCTGCTACTGCACCTATTACAGCCAATATAACTAGTAATGGATTGCTATCTTTTTTCTTATCTTTTCTATGAAGAAAATCACCTAGTTTAGCTGCACTTAATAATTCGTCAAATTTATTATTCATACAAACACGTCCTTTCGTAGTAAATGAATTCTTTTCTATTATACCACAAATACATGTTTTTTACTATAGATTTTCTGGAAAATGAAAGAATTGTTACAATTTTCATACTTTTTTTAGTTTTGCAAAAGAAGCCAGCATTTTTTTGGTGCCACAATTTTCAAAATCAACCGTTACTTCATAATCTTTTCCGCCACCATTAATATTCGTTACAGTACCTGTACCAAATTTAATATGCTCAACTGTATCACCAACACCATAATCTATAGCCCCCATATTCTTACCAACAAAATCTTTTGCAACAGTAGTAATATATGGTTTATCAAATAATGTAGCACCTAAATTATTGTTAGAGTAAGCCTTACTGCTGTTGCTTGCACGAGAGTTGACCCGATTTAAGGGAGTAACTCCTGATGGAGTAACTCCTACTGGTCGTAATCTTTCATCCTTAGTATTATTTAAACTCATGTAAGAATTGCTTTTTAAAGAATCTGCTTTAAATGGATTTCGTTCCATAGTAAGCAGATACCTTGGTATTTCATTAATAAATCTAGAAGGCCTGTTAAATTGCATTTCGCCTCGAACCATTCGTATAGAGGCTGCACTTAGTGACAGGCGCTTCATGGCACGGGTAATACCTACATAACATAATCTTCGTTCTTCCTCAATTTCAGATTCCGGATCATCAGCATGAATGGACATATAACTTGGAAAAATGCCTTCCTCCATGCCACATAAGTAGACATAAGGAAACTCTAAACCTTTTGCACTATGTAAAGTCATAAGAACAACCTGATTGTTATCTTCATTTAAATTATCAATATCAGAAACTAATGCAACTTCTTCTAAGAAACCGCTTAAAGTCGGCTCTTCTATAGCATTCTCCATATAGGCAACAATTTTACTTTTTAATTCTCCGATGTTTTCAATACGGTCTTCTACATCTTCTAAATCCTGACTTTCTAAATCTTCTATATATCCGGTAGCCTCCAGAATTTCATCAAATAAATCCGTAAGAGAATATTCTGCTAAAGAAAGCTTTGATTTAAGTATTTCGATTAAGCTTACAAATGGTGAAATTTTAGAAGCCATTCTACCAAGAGAAGGAATATAATCTGCGCGTTTTAAGGCTTCATAAAAGCTTAGATTATTCATTTGTGCGTAATTGTCAACTTTATCTAAGGTTGCTAAACCGATTCCCCGCTTTGGAACATTAATAACTCTTTTTATTGCCAAACTATCTAAACCATTATCTATTGTTTTTAAGTAAGCAAGTAAGTCTTTGATTTCTTTTCTGGAGTAGAAGTTAATACTTCCGATAATTTTGTAAGGAACGTTTCTTAATACTAATTTTTCCTCAAAGGCACGGGATTGTGCATTGGTTCTATAAAGTATGGCAAAATCATTATATGCCGCCTTATTTTCGGAAACCATATGTGCAATTTCATTTACAATATGTTCTGCTTCTTCATAATCACGGTCAAATTGGGTAAAAGAGATAGGTTCTCCTTCCACATTATCGGTCCATAAGGACTTGTCCTTTCTTCCAATATTATTACTGATTACCCCATTAGCTGCTTCCAGAATACGTTTGGTGGAACGATAATTTTGTTCCAATTTGATTACTATAGCAGATGGATATTCTTTTTCAAAGTTTAGAATATTATAAATATTGGCTCCTCTGAACTTATAGATGGACTGATCATCATCACCAACCACACATAAGTTATGTTCCCGTATTCCTTCATCATTTATTCCATTTGCCAAAAGGCTGATTAATTTAAATTGAGCAGTATTCGTATCCTGATACTCGTCAACCATAATATACTGAAAGCGTTTCTGATAATAATTCAGGGCTTCTTTGCTGCTTTGAAATAATTCTACGGTTTTATAAATCAAATCGTCAAAATCCAGGGCGTTATTATTTCTTAACCGTTTTTGATATTCTTTATAAACTTCTGCAAATTTTCTCTTTGTAAAGTCACCAACTGCTCTTAATTCATATTCTTCCGGAGAAATCAATTCATCCTTTGCAGAAGATATAATAGATAAAAGAGTACGTTCTTTATAATTCTTTGTATCGATATCTAAGTGCTTACATACCTCTTTCATTAATGATTTTTGGTCATCACTATCATAAATGGTAAAGCTTCTATCATAACCAATAAGATCAATCCAACGTCTTAAAATACGTACACAAGTGGAGTGGAAAGTACTTACCCAGATATTTTCAGAACCATATCCCACAATATTATCTACACGTTCCCTCATCTCATTAGCCGCCTTATTAGTAAAGGTAAGGGCTAGTATGTTCCATGGGTTTACATCTCTATATTCCATTAAATAAGCTATTCTATGGGTTAAAACTCTTGTTTTTCCTGAGCCTGCCCCGGCTAAAATAAGCAATGGACCCTTATCATGTTCCACTGCCCTTCGTTGTTCTTTATTCAGTGTATCGTATATACTCATAATTCTTGTCATTCCTTTCGCTTCGCTCAGGCACAAACAAGTTATGAAAAACTGTTGTGTCCCTCCTGGTTTCGATTTTAACTGTTGTAATTCCTGGTTTTTAAGGTGTTGACAAAGTACGTCAAAGCCATCAAAGGTAAATCTGCCTTTACTACAAACGTATGTTTAATTATAGCATGAAAATAAAGCTCATTCAACCTTATTATTTTCGACTGTCTAACTCTTTCTTAAGTAAAGATACTTGCCTTTTAAGATCTTCAATATCATCATGAATCTGATCATTTTCATTTTGTGAATTACAACTTTGCAGAGCTTGTTCTTGGGCAGCAGCAGTTAACATCACTTGGCCAATGCTTAATAAGAAGTTTCCAAGTGCATTTTGCTGATCGATACTTAAGTCATCTAGTAATAATAATCCAAATACTGTTGATAGTACTGCAAATTGCTTTGGAGGCAGCGAAAGCAAGCATGAATTTTCACAACATTTCTCATTTACGTTTTTATCGTCATTCAAATTATTGCTCATATTGTTTAAACCTTTCATATTATAAAGCAAAATAAATGATGCTTATATCTATATCTAATATATTCAATTATCTGGTAAATGAAGCCTGTTTTTATGTTCAAATTCAAAGTGGATATTTGCAATCCGCTTATGCTACTTGCTCATAACCTCATTGACACTACGTGGTATTTCAGCAGGAGTTTGAACTTCACTGAAATGGGGAAGCCTGTTTTGACGAGTTTTGAGGCTTATACACTCTTTGACACGCTTATTAAATATATAAACAGAATTTAGTTTACATCTAGTATTAAATACTATATAATGACATAAAGAGGTGATTTTCATGGAGAATATCAATGAAGAATACTTAAAGAGCATTTTTGACTGCTTTAAGAAGTTGGATTATATAAATCCAGATGAAATTCCTAATATTGATTTATATATGGATCAGGTAACTACATTTATGGACGAGCATTTGAAGGCTTCCAAACGTTATAGTGAAGATAAATTGCTCACCAAAACTATGATCAACAATTACACAAAAAATAATTTACTACCTTCTCCCAATAAGAAAAAATATTCAAAAGAGCATATGCTTTTATTAATCTTTATATATTATTTTAAGAATATCCTATCCATCAGTGATATTCAAAGTATTTTTAACCCTCTTACTGAAAAGTATTATGGTGAAAAGTCAGATATTGGTCTGGAGAAAATATACAAAGAAGTATTTAAAAATCAGAATGATCAGATGGATGCTTTGATTAAGGATGTTATAAGAAAGTATAATAAATCCAGAGAAACATTTACGGATGACCAACCAGGTGAAGATAGGGATTTTCTGAATAACTTTTCTTTCATATGTATGCTAAGCTTTGATGTATATATTAAAAAGCAACTGATTGAGAAAATTATAGATGATACTTTAATTGATAAAAATAAAAAAGAGAAAGAGAAAGAGAAAGAGTAAAATAGGTGCCTGACACCATCTTTTTGGTGTCAGGCACCTATTTGAGCACTATTGCATGTAATAACCTTTTCCCGCTTTATATTCTACTGAATAATAAAATCGTACATTATTCGTTATGATCTGGTTTATCAATAATTCTTGAAAATACCATATCATAACCATCATTACCATAATTTAAAGAACGATTAACCCTGCTAATGGTAGCTGTTGAAGCACCGGTTTGTTCAGCAATTTCTAAGTAAGTTTTATGATTGCGAAGCATACGTGCAACTTCAAAACGTTGTGACAAGGATAACAATTCATTGACTGTACAAATATCTTCAAAGAAAGTATAGCATTCTTCTCTGTCTTTCAAACTTAATATTGCGTCAAATAAATAGTTTACAGAATCCGTTCTTATTTTTTTACTCATAATTTAAACTCCTCATCTCCTGTTATGTTAATCAGTACGAATAACCATAAGGTATATGGTGAAATTCTATCTTACATTTTAACACGATAAAGCTTTAAAGTAAAGGCTTATTTTACATTTCTAAAACCTTGATAGATAAAGGGTTTACGAGATTTTACTTTTTCTTGACTTCTGTTTGACTTCCGTTTGACTTCCGTAGAACTTATCCATTTCTGAACCATCCTGGATAGTTTCTCTTGCTAGTTTAGTATAGATATTTAAAGTTGTACTGATATCAGTATGACCAACCCACATTTGAAGTTTTTTGACATCAATGCCAGCAGTATAACATTCCGTTATAAAATTATATCGAAAACAATGAGTTGAAAGATCTTCTCCCAATCCTAATTTTTTAATGATTTGTTTAAAAAGAAAATTCATGCTATTTACTGCATAAAAATTATTATTCTTATTTAGGAATAAATACTCCTTATCTAACGTGCCAATATAATTAAATAAAGGTTTTGCTAATGGAAGAAATATAGGGACGTGTCTGGAACCAGATTTTGTTTTAGTTGAATCTTGCACATATGGCTTTCCGTTATTATCAATCAAAGTCTTATTAACTTGTATAGTCATAGTTTTTTTGTCTATATCTGATTTAGTTAAAGAAAATATTTCCCCACGTCTCATTCCTGTGTATCTCATGATAAGAAGTATTACTTTTTCTTTTTCGGAGAGTTCATCAGTTATATTGTTTATTATTATTTTTTCCTCTTCCGTTAAGATCCTTTTTTCCTTCTTATCATATTTTACTGATAGACCCTTACACGGGTTAATTGCTACAATATTATTATGTATAGCATAATCAAAAATGGAATATAGCATGCTTAAAACCGATTGTGACGTTTTATATAGGTTCTCTTTTTGTATATCCGTTACTAGGCTTTCAACAGTATATAAGGTAACGTCTTTTACTTTCATATCCCCTATGGAATTTTCAATCCGTTTCATTATTGAAGAATAGGCGCATTCTGTATTCCTTTTTACCTTACCTTCTTTCTTGATTCTGTACCATTCTTTCATTAGTTCAGTAACCGTAATCCCCTGATTATCTAATATGATACCCCTATCAATTAGCAACATTAGTTCTCGGTAATTCCTTTCTAGTTCCTTGATAGTTTTACCGTATACGGTTTTCTTTACCGGCTTTCCGTTTTTTATTCCCACGGTTACTTGTTTGGCATACCTGCCATCTGCTCTTTTCTTCATGATATCATTCCTTTCTCTTAAAAATGGGTATAAAAAATACCCTAGTTGTCAAACTAGAGATTAAATGATATAATATGCTTGTCTAGGGCATTATCATAGTCTCCAATTATGCTAGTGCGTATCTACCGTCTCTGCTACAACAGGGGCGGTTTTTATGTTCAGGCAATTTTTTGTTTCAGTTCTTCGACTTCTTTTCGCAGATCATTGATCATCTGAAGCAGGAGAGTAGTATTATCACTTTCTAACTTAGTAATCCGATAATACTGCGAAAGTTCATCTATATTCCTCTGTACGACTTCAATTTTCTTTTCCATTATGCTTCTGGTTCTGTCAAGCTCATCAAGTATCAAATTTTCTGATTGTGTAAATCGCTTATCCATTTCAGTTAAAATCTTCGATTCTGTTTTTGTAATCAGTCCGGCAATTGACTGTAAATCTTTTTCATCTAACATTTTATTATCCTCCATGTTTATTATATTAATTTAAATACTCCTAAATTTGGTTCAAAATAGATTATGTAATTATCCAGAGTGGTATATTCACCATATTTCCCACGATAATGTCTAATTGCATCATGTAAAAATTCTTCTGTCACATCTAAGTAATCAGCCATATCATATAGGTTATTGCAGCCATGTTCATAGGCTCTGATTATTCCAGTCAATCCTATTTGCTTATTATAAGCCCATAATCTTGCTTTAAGTTCTTGTTTATTATTTCTGGCATTCTGTAAATCTACAATGTTCCCAACCGTAGTACAATAATGTCCAAGTTCCTCTGCTAGGACACAGGCTTTTTCCTTTAGGGTAGGGATATCTTTGCGGATAGCGATGTTACTTCCATTTATTCTACCTTTATTCGCTTGCAGAGGCTTTTCTTTAACGGTTAAATTATAATATGATGCCTCTGCAATAAGTTCTTCATACATCATTTAATACAATCTCCTTTAAGTTGTAACTTCTTAATTAAATCTGAATTTCTTCGTATTTGTAGCTTTGGTTATATAGTGTTTCAGGAGCAATGTCGATATCCCCGTTCTGCCATACTACTGCACCGTTCTCAATATAAGCTTGATTAAATATTTCTGGATCTGCTAAGGGTTCATAAACAGGGTATTGTAATAGATTAGAAGCGTCAAATATCTTTTTCTCTCCTGATGTAAAGGTAAGCAATAGGCATAATTCGCCTACAACTTTTAATGACTTTACTTTTATTGATTCACTTGGTTCATGAGCATAAGCAATGCCATTTACAATATACATACATATCCTCCTATCTTAAAGGCTCAATTTTATCAAATTTTAGCCCTCTTACTGCGTTATTCCATGCTTTATATAATTCATCTTCATGAATGATTAACCAGGCATTTAGAATTTTTAATTGCTTTACAGGAATGCTTCCAGCTAATAATTCGCCATCAATCCCCACGGATGCTTCATATTCACCAAAATAAACGTGCACGTGTGGTTTATGATGTTTATCATTATCTAAAAATAACATTTTTATAATCATTCCTTGGAATCTACTTAATTCAGGCATTGTTTTACCTCCTTTTAGAAATTCTCATCATTCATTATATCGTCATCATGTTGTTTTTCTTCTTCTGTTGCTCCCTCTATAGCATGAGCTGCATTAACAACTAAGTGAGGTTTATTACATCTGTTATATTCCATTTCTAAAACTGTATCTACTGTATGTTTACCTCTGCTGTCTATGGAGCGGTATTTATGTAAGTGGTTCTGTTCTTCTTTTGAAATCTTTAATGGTGTATGTGTAACAGATTCATTATCAATTCCAATTAAGTAATCTAAACTTACATTAAAATATTCGGCTATAAATGTAGCACTTGTTATACTAGGTGCTCCCTTCCCATTTTCCCATTTAGACATCATCCCTTTTGTAAAAGATAAGTTGTACTTTTTATTAATATTATCTGCTAGTTCTTGAAGGGTTAATGACTTTGATTCTCTTAATAATTTTAACCTTTTTGAAAAATCATCCATTATTTTCTCCTTATTAAAGTTTATCTAATGTCATTATAATATCAAGTTTCAAAAAAAGCAACAAAAATTTAGAAAATCTTTAAAAATGTTATTGACATTGAAACTTTATCGAGTATAATAAAAATATAAGGTTTCAAAATAGAAACAAAGAAAGGAGAACATGTATGAATAGCAGAAATATAAAACGTAGACATGAGCCATATTCTAAATTCAAAGCATTTTTATATGAGAATAATATAAAACAAGAAGAAATTGCTGAACTTATTGGAAAATCTTCGGTAGCTGTAAACCAAAAATTAAATGGCACTGGTGGAGATTTTTCAATTGCAGAGGTAAGGATCATATGTAAAAAGTATAATATTAGCGCAGATGATTTTTTTATTACACAAAAGGTTTCATAAGTGAAACAAAAGTAGGATAGGAGGTGAAGATGATGAAGGAGCCACAGATAGGAGTAGAGTTCAATAAGATCATTAACAAGGATGTATTACGGGAAATATCAAATGCTACAACAAGCTTAAATAGTGATTTGATTTATGTATACCCTGACGACGCAAAGGAATTAATTGTTTCGTTTATGAACGAAGCAAAAAGGGTAATCAACTGTTACTTGGACGAACAGGAGAATACCCTTTTAAAACTTTCATTGTTGATAACTAAAGATTCCGCTTGATGAGTTCGCTAATTATACCAACAGAGATATCTTTAATTGTACTTAAGGAATAAGAACCAACTTTTGAGGCAATAGACTTGGTTTTATTCCAAGCATTGTCAGACTTGATATTCTCAAGAAATTCATGCCCTGATATTGTGAGGTTATGAATTGATTTTATTCCAGGTAAATGCTGGCGCATAACGGGTACAGTTATCACTTCCAATTAACTAGCTTCATCAAGTTTAACAAGGCAGTAGTGCAAATCCTCTTCGGTGTAATTAGGTAGTAAGTTATGTAACTTATCAAACGTCAGTGTCTCCTCATATTTTGCATTTTCGACGGTAAGTAGGATATCACGAACGCAATCAAGATTAAGTTTCATATGTATTTTCTCCTTTCTTTTGTACTCAGCTTAGCGATAGCCTGTACTTATATTATAAGAAAGAAGTGGAAAAACAGCAAGAAACAAAAGTAGGATAGGAGGTAGAGATGGAAATAACAGATGAAGGATTAAATCAGATTGAGAGGTATGCTGACAAAAAGAAAGACCCTCAGACAATGTTGATTTGTCAATGCCTGAGAGAGATAAGAGAACTAAAAGCATTAATTAAAGAACAGGACGATAACGCCCGTAATAGCGGCAATTAATGATGATATGGTTCCTAAAATAGTTACAGATAACACGAAATAATTATACTTTTTCTGTTTATGTTGTTGCTCTTCTAAGTAACGGATAATTTTAGTGGAATCATCAAGGACTGCATCTTGTATATTTTTAATTTGTTCTTCAGATAATTTAAGGCTCATAAGTATTTTCTCCTTTCATTCGTATTTCAGCACGGCAATGCTGATATATCCATTATAAGGAAGATTAGGAAAAATGACAACAAACAAAAGTAGGATAGGAGGTAAGAGAGAGGATGCTGAAAAAGATTTATCAGGAATTAGTGGCAATAAGAAAAGAACTCCAAAATATTCGTGGTATCTTGGAGTCCAATCAAGAGTATGTAGACATTCAAAAAGCTTGTCATTTACACACAGTAAACGAAAGCCATAAAAAACCTAATACTCTTTTTTTTCAAGAAGCTTTGAGAGCTTCTCGTCAATACTTGCAAGAATAGTAAGGGTCTGTTTTTCAAAAACATCACATGTCGCATGAAGCAAGTTGTTGTCTTCCCATTGGCATTTACCATAAATGCCATACTGCGAACATATTTCATAGTTATCGCATTGTCCTTTTGGCATATATAATTTCTCCTTTCGTATGTACTCGGCTACTGCAATAGCCTGTACTAACATTATAAGGAAATAGGAAGAGAAAAACAAGAAACAAAAGTAGGAAAGGAGGTGTCACAAGTGAAAAAAACTGAATTGAAAAACTTTATTACATGGTATTTCATAGGAATAATAACAGGGATAATAATTATTGCACTGATTTAACTAAGTCCAAGAAGCTTACTTAAGTATTGAGTCAGCAAAGCTGTTAATATTCCCAGGAGCCATCCTATGATAGCAAATAATATATTTTTCCACCTGCTACGATGTGCCTTATTTTCAAGGTATCGAATATATTGAGTGGAATCACTAAGACAGGCATCTTGTATGGCTTTTATATCTTCTTCAGACATTTTAACACTCATTCATATTTGCTCCTTTCTATGTACTCGGCTTGTCATAACCTGTAAGTACATTATAAGAAAAGTGGGAGAAATACGCAACAAACAAAAGTAGGATAGGAGGTGAAAAGGGGTGTGGATATGGATGCCTAAAAAAAAGAAAAAGTCATTCTTTTGGGATATGAATGACAAAGAAAGAGAAGAGTTTGTTGAAAATCAGAACAAAAAAATAACCCACATACTATGGATTATTTTTATAAGTATGATTACGGCAATGCTTACAGTGTATTTAGCCACAGGGTCAATAGGGCTGTGAAGAATGATACAAGAATAGGAATGATAAAGGAATTAAGGAGAAATTTTTTAAGCTCAGCCACATCAAATTCATTGTAATGCTGACCTTTGTAAGTTGGTTTGATGTTTTCCCAGTATATTTCTTTATTACTACCTGTAATGTATTCTTCGTCCACTAAATATTGAATCGTGTTTAGTAAATCTAAATGATTAGTTCGGTTATGGAAGTACATGGTAATATCAAGACTACTTGTCGATTCAGAATGTTTGCAAAGATAGTTAATGCTTTTAAGTACTTTTTTAGCAATAGGTATTAACATTGATATCCTCCTTAGTAATTGTAAGGAAATTATACCATAAGGGGATTCTATTTGAAACAAATTCATAAACAAAAATAGGATAGGAGGTGAGAGATGAAGAAACCACATGGAAGTAATTGCAAATGTAATTCAGCCCTCGAAGTAGAAGTTCAAAGGCTGAATGCAAGGGTAAAGTGGATTGAAATTATAATATTGCTATACTCAATTTCAATCATTTTGCAGTTGGTCGGAAGAATACTCAATTGAATATTTGTTTATATCAGTAATTATGTTACTAATTGGGATTTTTAATTGGTTAAATTCTTCAGAAGATATGCTGATATTGTAGTTGTTAGTAATATAAGTGTGTTTAGATGTTTCTTCTTTTATATCTTTTACACCTAAATATATACTTATTAATCCAGATATTAATCCGACTATTTTTAGCACCTTATCAAGCTTTAATAGTGTTCCATCTTTTGCATTATGCGGAACAGGATATTTTTTACTTATATCTAATTTTTCATAAGATTCTACAAATTCATCACATAGCTTTGAAAGTTTATCAATCAACTGGGTTGGAGGATTTGGTCTTTCTAAAAGAGACCTGAGTAATTCGAATTTATCAAGTTCTAATTCGCCCCAAGTAAGATTTCCCAATTCAGCCCAAGCAAAATTGGATAATTCCTTATGAGTCATGTACAATTTTCCTTCCTGTTTTATTTCAGCATGCCAGTGCTGGTAAATACATTATAAGGGAATAGGAAGAAACATGCAATACAAGGGAAGAGGTGTTATTAAAATCAACGCGAAAAGCCCTAGCCAAGTGTTGTATAGCAATTATTAAAAATAAACAAACAGTTTAGAAAGGATTGATATTGTGACAGCTTTAACTACAGAACAAGCTATGGAACGATTTCAAATCAAATCCATCACTACGATTACTGAATTATTTAAAAAGAAAGGTTCTCCGGCTTACAAGGTTGGTACAGGGAGAGGGCACTGGAGAGTGGATGAAGAAGATTTTAAAAAGTTCCTGCAGAAAGAATCGGAACAATATAAAGGGTAGGAGATGAAGAGTGGGTGTGAATGAAGTTAAAAGAACGTCACCCATATTATATGAGGTGGTGCAATGGGAAATTTTACTATTGGCAATAGCAGCTCTTATAAAATCGTTCTTAAGCTGAAAGAAATAATTGACAAAACCGCTTAGGCGGTAGAAGGGAGTGGACAAGCCCATGATTAGTATTAAAGACTTAACGGATGCCGAACTTGATAAGCAGATTAGAGATGCAAGGGCTGATATGGATAGTGCTGAGTATGGCACTGGGGATTATAATACAGCGCTTGCAGAGCTTACGGTGGCAGAAAAGGAAAAGAAAAGAAAGGAGGGACAAGCTTATGAATAATGAAAACATTACAATCCAGGATTGTTTGGATATGTATGAGAAGAAGAACAAAGTTGCAATTATTGAGAATGGACAGGTTGTTGAGTTCAGAAGGGAGACCTGAGTGAAAGCAAGGTGTACATATTGCGGATTATTCTGGGGAATATCCGTCCGGAAGAAGATACCTCGAACCGGGTATGAGTGCCCTTGGTGTGCAGGTAAAAGAAAAAGAAAGGAGGGTAAAAGGTGAATCAAAGGCTGGTTTATGTAGAGAAAAAAGAAGTAGAAAAGCTTCGGAAACGGTTGGACATGCTTACCAGAGAAGCTAATACTGCTTATGCAGAAAGGTCTGCAATGGAAATTAGAGCATGTCAAATGCTGCTTTATAAGGCAATGGGAATCTTACAGGCTATGGAGCAGTTAGAACTACTATCAAAACAAGAGGCTGCTTTCATTAGAGAAGACCAGGAAAGAATTCAAGGTAAGATATTAGATATCTTGTATGAAAAAAGGAAAGCCTCACTAGGACCGGCATCCAAGTAAGGCGCATAACAAAAAATATCACAGCCTTATTATAAGGCATAATCAGGAGGAAAACAAGATGGTAAAGGGAATCGTAAGACCAGTAGACGATTTAGGGAGATTAGTTATCCCTAAGGAAATTAGAAAGGCTCTAAAAATAAAGGAAAAGGATCCGGTTGACATTTATCTTAAGGATGGAGTTATCTGTATTGAGCCATTCAGGCTGCAGTGTGTGTGCTGTGGAAATGATGACGAGGACAAGCTTGTAGTAGTTGATGGAGTACATATGTGTCCGGTTTGCATTGAAAAATTCGTGGAGGGGGCAAAGAAGTAATGGCATACTATCACACATGCAGCTATTGCGGAGCAAATTTAGATCCAGGAGAAAAATGTGACTGCATTAAAAATAATAAAAATATTAAGGAGGAAAAAACATATGGAAATCGTAGTAAAAATTCAAGGAACCGAAGGTTTAGAGTCAGCAATTATGCAGCTTAGTCAAGCGCTGATAGGAAATCAGGGGGCGAAGGTATCCGATCAGGTGATATCAGGACAACCAGCAACACAAGTTCCGGCACAGCAATTCACGCAACCAGCCGCAGTGCCACAACAGTATAGCACTCCGGTACAGCAAGTAGGGCAGGCACCAGTTCAACAGGTACCTCCTGTTCAAAACACGCCACCAATGAATAGCCCCGTACAAACATCACAGGTCAGCTACACCATGGATGATTTAGCGAAAGCGGCAATGACTTTAATGGATGCGGGAAGACAGGGAGAGTTATTAAACCTTCTAGCACAGTTTGGAGTAGAGGCTCTTCCATCACTTCCACAGGGACAGTATGGTGCCTTCGCAACAGCACTTCGAGGATTGGGGGCTCAAATTTAATGGGACATTCAGAAAGGTCACACGCGATACTAAGTGCCTCAGGAGCACACAGGTGGTTGGCTTGTACACCAAGTGCGAGGTTGGAAGAGCAGTTTCCGGATACGACTTCAGAAGCGGCGAGGGAAGGAACCCTCGCGCATGAGTTAGCGGAATTGAAGGTAAGAAACTATTTTTATACAGTCGATTTTGGTAAACGTAAACTAACGGCTGCTGTAAATAAACTAAAAAAAGAAAATCTCTGGCAGGATGAAATGATGGGATATACAGATGATTATCTGGATTACATAAAATCAGTAGCCTTGGCTATGAAAAACACTCCCTATGTTGCAATTGAAAAAAAGGTGGACTTTAGTACCTATGTACCGGAAGGATTTGGTACAGCCGATTGCATCCTGATTTGCGGAACCACAATCCATATCATCGACTTCAAGTATGGCAAAAGTCCAAATGGACGTGTATCCGCCGAAAATAATCCACAGATGATGCTGTACGCTCTTGGTGCTTATGAAGCATACAAGATACTATACCAGATTGATACAATCATCCTCTCCATTGTTCAGCCAAGATTGCCAGACGGAATATCGGAATGGACATGCTCTCTTGAGGAGCTGCTTGCATTCGGGGCATATGTGCAGGACAGGGCTAAGCTAGCCATTGAAGGAATGGGAGAATTTTGCCCTAGTGAAAAGACCTGCCAGTTTTGCAGGGCGAAAGGTAGATGCCAGGCAAGGGCACAAGAGAATGTAAAATTGGCATTCTCTTCGGATATCGGTAAACTTCCTCCGCTGATTACCAATGAGCAGATGGGGAAATATCTTATCCAGGGGAATGATGTGGCAAAGTGGCTGTCTGATCTGCAGGATTGTGCCTTAGCAGAATGCCTGGCAGGCCACGAAGTGCCAGGATGGAAAGCAGTGGAAGGTAGGGCTTCCAGAGATTGGACAGATATGGATCAAGCTTTTGATACTCTAGTTCGCAGAGGAGTCACCCAAGAGGCTATGTTGTGGGAGAGAAAACCTCTTACCCTTGCTCAAGTTGAAAAACTGGTTGGAAAGAAAGATTTCTCGGATACGGTGGGTGAGTATGTTATCAAAAAACCTGGAAAACCGGCTCTTGTGGCAGAGTCTGATAAGAGACAAGCAATCACAAACATTGTAAGCGCAGAAGACGCATTTAAGGAGGAAATATAATTATGGTACAGACTAAAAATGAATGGCAGAGGTTTGAACAGATCACGAAGAATGAAAAAGAGGAACAAGAACTGGAAAGGGTTCTTTCAGAGAAGAACCTTTCCAGACAGGATTTGGCGGTTATACTGTTTGGTCTTCGCGTAAGACCCGGATACCATCGGTCAGATTTTGGTATTTAGCAGCATAATATCCAAGAACATCTTTGAGAGATTCAATTGGAATTTTATCATATATGCCTACAATCTCTTTAGGAGACAAAGCCCATACATATAAGGTGCAGGTTTTTCCGGAAATTCCGGATACCTCGAAGTCATAATCGCTATTCAGTTTCCGATAAATGACCTCTTCATAGTCAATAACTTTAATTTCGTATGGGCTTCCAAGTTCTTGCAGTACTTTTTCAATTAACTTCACAAAATATCACTCCTTGTTAGATTTATAAGCCCATTATAAGACAAGAAGTTTATGAAAACAATTCCAATTAAAGAAAGGATAATTAATTATGAATGATTTAACAAACGTAACAACCGGAGAAGTAAGACTATCTTATGTACATCTATTTAAACCCTATGCGTATCAGATTGGACAGGAAGAAAAATACCAAGCTACAATCCTGGTACCTAAAACAGATACCGATACCATGGCTCGTATCAATGCAGCCATAGAGGCAGCGAAACAGAAGGGTATTAATGAAAAATGGAATGGGCAGTGCCCTCCTATCCTTCCTACACCTGTATACGATGGGGATGGGGTAAGACCTTCTGACGGAATGGCATTTGGGCCAGAGTGCAAGGGGCACTGGGTATTTACCGCAAGTGCGAAAGCGGATTATCCTCCGGAAATAGTTGATACACAGGGAAATCCAATTATCAATCAGTCAGAAGTTTATAGCGGTATGTACGCAAGAGTAAACGTAACATTCTTCCCTTATGCTTTTGGTGGGAAGAAGGGCATAGGCTGTGGTCTTGGTCCGGTTCAGAAACGCAGGGACGGAGAATCCTTAGGCGGAAGTGCTCCTACTGCTGCACAGGCTTTTGGAACTCCACAATCGACAAATATGCAGCCAGGGTATACCATGCAGCAGCAATCCTATGGACAACCGCCACAACAAACATATGGCACACCACAGTATGGACAACAACAGGCGCAGCCACAGCCAATTAACCCAATTACCGGACTTCCATACTAAACAACGAGGGGCATAAGCCCCTCAATTCAACAGGAGGAATATATGAAGCATCATTTAAGTGTAGACATAGAAACGAGGAGCAGTATAGATATTAAAAGCGCTGGAGCCTATAAATATGCCCAGTCTCCAGATTTCCAGATTCTCCTGTTTGCCTACCAGTGGGACAATATGGAGGTTGAAGTCATTGACCTGATCGGCGGAGCAGTTATCCCGGTCTGGATCCTTAATGCCTTAATAAATCCCAACGTGGTAAAACATGCTTACAACGCCGCATTTGAGTGGTATTGCCTTAACAGAGCAGGATACATTACCCCAATTGAACAGTGGCGATGTACTATGGCACATGGCTTGTACTGTGGATATACTGCTGGATTGGAGGCCACTGGGAAGGCTATCGGACTGCCACAAGATAAGCAAAAATTATCCGTTGGCAAGGCCTTAATCAAATATTTCTGTACCCCGTGTAAGCCTACCAGAACCAATGGTAACAGGACATGGAATCAACCATGGCATGATAAGGAGAAATGGGATTTATTTAAAGAATACTGTAAACAGGACGTTGTGACGGAAAGAGAAATTCTTAAGCGCCTGAATTTATTTCCTATGCCCGATGATGAAAAAAAACTGTGGCAGCTTGATATCCTGATGAACGCTTATGGCGTCAGAGTGGACACGGAAATGATAGAGGGTGCTCTTTACATAGATGAAATCAGTAGCAGCAAACTGACAGAAAAAGCAGTAGAAATTACCGGCTTAAGCAACCCAAACAGCGCCTCGCAGCTGGTACCCTGGGTAAATGATCAGACAGATGAGGACACTTTGCCAAATCTGCAAAAGGCAACAGTGGAGGAGCTGCTAAAGGATGGAAATAATCTCCCGGATGATGTTAGGGAAATGCTTGAAATCCGACAACAGCTTGGGAAAACCTCTATCAAAAAATACGTAGCTATGGATACAGCCAGAGGAGAAGGTGACAGAGTTCGGGGACTGACACAGTACTATGGAGCTAACCGTACCGGCAGATGGGCGGGGCGATTAGTACAGATGCAGAATCTCCCACGCAATTATATAAAGACCCTTGATTACGCCAGGAAAGTTGTAAAGGCGAAGAATTATGAAGGACTTAAGCTGCTATATGGAAACGTACCGGATACCCTCTCGCAGCTGATTAGAACTACTTTTATCCCATCCGAGGGAAATAAGTTCGTAGTAGCGGATTTTAGCGCTATTGAAGCACGTGTGATTGCCTGGCTGGCTGGAGAGCAGTGGGTCAATGAGGTATTTGCCACCCACGGAAAGATTTATGAAGCAACCGCTTCCCAGATGTTCCATGTCCCAATTGAGAAAATATCGAAAGGAAACCCGGAATATGCCCTAAGGCAAAAAGGTAAGGTTGCAACACTTGCTCTTGGATATCAGGGCGGGCCAAACGCCCTGATCGCTATGGGAGCCCTGCAGATGGGGTTATCAGAAGAAGAACTTCCGGATATTGTCCAGAGATGGCGGCAAGCAAATCCGAGAATAAGGGATCTATGGTACGCAGTGGAGCAGGCTGCACTTACTACAATGCAGACAGCACAGCCTCAGGGCATCAATGGGCTAATATTTGCCTTAGAGGGGGACTTGATTTACGGACAGTCCTTTCTGACGGTACGGCTGCCGAGCGGAAGAAAACTATTCTACCCAAAGCCATTTTTAAAGGAGAACCAGTTTGGAAAGATGGCAATCCATTATTACACGGTAGGACAGCAGACAAAGAAATGGGAAGTTACCTCAACCTATGGCGGAAAAATGACAGAGAATATCGTACAGGCCATTGCAAGGGATTGTCTAGCCGTAACTCTGAAACGGATTGATAAAAAAGGGTTACAGACAGTATTCCATGTCCATGATGAGGTCATTATAGATGCACCAATGGATACAACAGTGGATAGTATATGTGAGCTTATGGCAGAACCAATATCTTGGGCGCCTGGACTCATTCTAAAGGGTGATGGATTTGAAAGCGATTATTACAAGAAGGACTAGGATGAAGAAGCGTGGAGAATAATAAAAAGTTGCAGATTAGTACGGCCGGAAGCCGGAAGGCAACGCACTGGCCTAAAAGTATGATCCTGTGGTCAGAGTTTGTTGAACGGCTAAAAACGCCCATTCGAAGTACCGAGTCTTTCGAACAGTATCTGTCCTTTCCTAAGTCTAAGCAGGATGAGCTGAAGGATGTAGGCGGCTTTGTGGGGGGAACCTTTATAGGAGACCGCCGAAAGGCTGCCTGTGTAGAAGGCAGAGACTTAATTACCTTAGATATGGATAATATTCCTGCAGGACAGACAGAAGATATCTTAAAAAGGATCAGTGGATTAGGATGTGCTGCAGTAGTTTACAGCACCAGAAAACATGCGGAATATGCTCCAAGATTAAGAGTTATCGTCCCAGTGGATAGAACAGCCACCGCGGATGAATATGAGCCTGCAGCACGAAAATTGGCGTCTCTGATGGGGATAGAATTCTGTGACCCTACCACTTTTGAAGCCTCCAGGCTGATGTATTGACCTAGCTGCAGTTCGGATGGGATATATGTATATGAGATGTATGATAATCCGTTCTGTAGCCTTGACGGACTTTTGAGTATGTATGGCGATTGGAAGGACATATCCACTTGGTCACAGATACCGGGTACGGATGCAATCGAACGCAGAAGACTGGCAAAGCAGGAAGACCCTACAACGAAACGGGGAATTATCGGGGCGTTCTGCCGAACCTACAGCATTACTCAGGCGATGGAAAAATTCATACCAGGGATGTATGAAGAAACGGTGATACCAGGAAGATATACCTACACAGGAGGCCACACAACTGGTGGTGCTATCGTTTATGACGGTGATATGTTCCTGTTTTCCCACCATGCTACAGATCCGTGTTCAAATCAGCTTGTAAACGCCTTTGATTTGGTACGGCTTCATAAGTATGGTGAGAAGGATAATGAGGCGAAAGAAGGGACTCCGGTCAATAAGCTGCCATCTTTTGTAGAGATGAGTAAGCTGGCAGTAGGAGATAAGACCGTGGCAGACTTAATTGCAAGGGAAAAGTATGAGGCGGCTAGGGATGCATTTTCCACTCCAGTTAACCAGGAGACTGTACCTACAGTTGAGGAAGATATCAGCTGGATCAGCCGGCTATCTGTGGATGGAAATGGGAACTACCAGAAAACCGTGAATAACATTATTCTTGTGCTGCAGAATGATCCTCTATTAAAAGGGAAAATAGTAACAGACGAATTTGCCAACAGGGGGCTTGTATTAGGAGCAGTTCCGTGGAATCCTGATGACCAAAAACGGCAATGGGTAGACCCGGATGACGCCGGATTCTTCTGGTATATGGAAACGTATTACGGAATTACTACCAGGGATAAACTTGATGATGCACTGGCAATCGTGGGAGGACAGAATAAGATTAACGATGTGAAAAGATACCTAAAGAGCTTGAAATGGGACGGAAAGAGACGGGTAGACACCCTGCTGTCCGTTTATCTGGGGGCAGAGGATACACCATATACTAGAGCAGTCATGCGAAAATCCTTATGTGCTGCTGTTGCCAGAGGGATTGTCGGTGGGGTGAAATATGATTATATGCCAATCTTTACAGGACCCCAGGGAATTGGAAAGAGTACTTTTCTCACAATCCTTGGAAAGGAATGGTTCTCCGATAGTCTTACCAGCTTCGAGGGAAAGGATGCTGCTGAGCTGATACAGGGAACTTGGATTAATGAGTTAGGCGAACTAACGGCCATGACAAAACAGGAGACATCTGCAGTAAAACAGTTTCTTAGCAAGAGGGAAGACATTTACCGTGCAGCCTATGGAAGAAGGACAGAAAAATACCCTAGGCGATGTGTATTCTTTGGAACCAGCAACGATACAGAATTTCTGAAAGACTCCACTGGTAACCGCCGCTTCTGGCCGGTTGATGTAGGTGTGTACCGGGCAATAAAATCTGTGTGGGATGATCTGCCTAAGGAAGTAGACCAGATATGGGCAGAGGCATATACATACTGGGCTTTAGGTGAAGAACTGTTTTTATCAAAGGAACTGGAAACAATGGCCGAGGAACAGCAGGAGAGCCATAGAGAGACATCAGGGAAGGACGGGATGGTTAAAGATTTTCTGGAACAGAAAGTACCTTCATCTTGGGATCAGATGGATTTGCAAAAGAGAAGAATGTACTGGAGTGGGCAGTTACGTCTCGAAGACGAAGAAGTACTTATGGATAGAGAAAAAGTCTGTGCCATGGAGATCTGGGCAGAGTGCTTTAATGGAGATACTCGGTATTTGAAGAGGCAGGATAGCAATGAAATTGTGGGTATACTGGCTTCTTTGAAAGGGTGGAAAAGGAATAAAGCTTGTCGAAGATACGGACCCTATGGGCTCCAAAAAGGATTTGAAAGGGCATAACTAAGGATGTATACCAACATAAAAAGTGTGGTATGCGAGGTATACGTGGTATACATAGATGTGTAAACCATGAATACCAGAAAAATTGTTAGTATACTCCATCAGTATGCACCTAAAGCATTATAAACACTAACAAAACTATTAAATGTAGACTATGTATACCAATTATATAAGGATATATAAAAATAGATATATTAGATACACACATATATTACCTGGCGTACCTGTTACGTGTATATATACGCGTATATAGGGAAACGGTTTGCGGATAGTTCAGGAGGTAAAAATGAGGGAAAGTGATATTGAGAAAATTCTTGTAAGGGAAGTAAAAAAATTAGGCGGCCGGGCGTATAAGTGGGTAAGCCCCGGGAATGACGGAGTGCCTGATAGGATAGTGATCTTCCCGGATAAAATACCGATATTTGTAGAATTAAAAACTGACACAGGGAAGCTGAGTGCCCTGCAGAATGTGCAGATAAAAAAGCTTGAAGGTTTAGGACAGGCGGTAGAAGTAGTAAGAGGAATTGACGGACTAAGCCAGTTCTTCCAGGACCACGGTTATGAAGAGGTCAGTAAAGCCATCGACTGCAGATACGGACTTTAAAATTAACGGGGAGAAAGAGAGGTGATGCCATATGATATTCAAGCCGCATGCCTACCAACAACATTGTATTGACAAGATTGAGGAAATCAAGAAGATAGGTCTTTTCTTGGATATGGGTCTTGGGAAAACAGTTACTACACTGACCGCAATTAAGGATTTAAAGTATAATCGCTTTCAAGTCCGTAAGGTTTTAGTGATTGCCCCTAAGAAAGTAGCAGAGGGAACCTGGACAAAGGAAAAAGATAAATGGAATCATACTAAAATGCTTCGGGTGTCTCCTGTGCTAGGAAGCCTTCAAAAAAGAATAAGAGCATTAAATACACCGGCAGATATTTATATTATCAACCGTGAAAATGTAGTGTGGCTGGTGGATTATTACCGGAATGCATGGCCATTTGACATGGTGGTAGTGGATGAGTCAAGCAGCTTTAAAAACCATAAGGCTAAGAGATTTAAAGCCTTGGCAAGTATGAGCGGGCACATAGATAGATTGGTAGAGCTTACTGGAACACCTTCTCCTAATGGGTTAAACGACCTATGGTCCCAAGTGTTTTTACTGGATGGCGGAGAACGGCTAGGACGGAAGTACACACACTTTCGTGAAAGATACTTTGACCCGGGAGATAGAGGAAACAACGTCATTTATAACTACAAGGCAAAGCCAGGCAGCGAAGACAGTATCCTGGAGAAGATATCGGATATCTGTATCAGCATGAAAGCAGAAGATTATTTGCAGCTACCGGATATTATCTATCACACGATACCGGTTGAACTAGATTCTAAATCCGCAAAAGCGTATTACGATTTAGAGAGGGAAATGGTTCTGGAGCTTCCAGAAGCAGAAGAAGAGATTAGTGTCACCAGTGCAGCGGCATTAAGTAATAAGCTTTTACAACTTGCCAACGGAGCTTTGTATGATGAGGATCACAATGTACACGAAGTGCATAACTGTAAAATTGAAGCCTTTATGGAATTGATCGAATCTCTGCAGGGGAAGCCGGCATTAGTCTTTTACAATTACCAGCATGATCGGGATAGGATTTTGAAGGCATTAAAAGGCACCAAGTTAAGGGTAAGGGAGCTTAAAACCACAGAGGATGAAGACGACTGGAACAATCACGAAGTTGATATCCTTCTTACCCATCCGGCAAGCAGTGCATATGGGTTAAACCTTCAGCAAGGTGGCAATCACGTGATATGGTTCGGACTTAACTGGAATTATGAGTTGTATACCCAGGCTAATAAAAGGCTTCACCGTCAGGGACAACTTAAGAAAGTTATCATCCATCACTTAGTATGTAGTGGCACAAGGGACGAGGATGTCATGGATGCACTTGAAAGAAAAGAGGGCGTACAGAACTGGGTAATGGAAAGCCTGAAAGCAAGGATAAGAAATATAAAAGCTGAGAAAGGATGAGAGTATGATTGTTTATATTGCAGGACCTATTACTGGTCATCTTTATTACAGAGAGAGGTTTAAAAAGGCGGAAGATACACTTATGGAAATGGGGCACATAGTAATTAACCCGGCTTATCTTCCTTCGGGATTAAAACATTACATGGCGATATGTAAAGCCATGGTGGAGCAGTCAGATGCGATATTTTTACTTACTGGGTGGGATGATAGTGTAGGAGCCACAGAAGAATTTGAATATGCGAAGAGCCTGGAGAAGAAAATATACTATGAGGAGGATCTTTAGAATGAAGCACTGAAAGGGGGGATACAGTGAAAAATAAATCATGGAGTGAAGAGGAAGAGCAGTATTTAGCTGATAGTTATGGATCTGTTAGCATAAAAACCATAGCCAAGAACCTTAATAGAACTGAAAATAGTATTATCGTGAAAAAAGTGAGGATGGGTTTAGGAAGATTTCTTGACAGTGGCGATTATGTTTCATACAGTCAGCTGCTTATGGCTCTGTATGGTTCTGAATCAGCAGGCAGTGCATACAGACACAATAAATCATGGGAGGAATTTCCCATAAGGACAAAAAGAGTACATAACAATAGCTTTAAAGTGGTTTATCTGGATGACTTCTGGAAATGGGCGGAAGAGAATAAGCGTAAAATAGATTTCTCCAAGATGCCTGAAAATATTCTGGGTGTAGAGCCTGATTGGGTGAAGAAAAAACGGAAGATTGATTTTGCCTGTCGGTTTAAAACAACTCCCTGGACTAAAGCAGAAGATGCAAAGCTTGAAAGGATGCTTATGCAGCACAAGTATACATACACGGATCTATCTGCAGAGTTTCGGAGAAGCGAAGGTGCAATCAGGAGGAGAATCTGGGACTTAGCATTGGATATAAATCCGGTAAGGGCAGTAAGCAGAAAATGGACACCTGAAGAAACAGCAATCCTGGTATCTATGTATGATGAAGGTTGGAGCCTGGAGAAGATAGGTGCCAAGCTAGGAAGAACAGGGCAGAGCTGCAGAGGAAAAATACAGCTTTTAAATAATCCGGATGTATATCTTAGGGAGAATAGAAGGAGGAGTCATGATGCAAAGATTAACATACACCGTTGAGATCGATGAGGAATTTGAAAAATTTGATTATATTCACGAATTACTGAATGCAGTAATTCAAGAGGAACTAGGCTGTAACATTATCAGGAGCAAATTCGAGACGCCAGATGAAATAATCCTGGATGGAGACTGGGAGGATGAAAACGGATAAAAGGTTTGTTTAAATTATCATTTAGAGAGGTAAGACATATGAAATTTAATTGTATAAATGATTTTTATGTAGATTTAGTAGATGACAACGGATTCTCAACAAAAGAAAATCGTTGTCGTGTAAGAAAAGGGAGTATGTGGGAATTAGAAGATAATAAAAATACATTAACGGGAGCAGAATTAAGGCTTGTAGAACTAACAGGGCTTAACTGGATAGAAATTTCCCAAAAAAGATTAAGTGAATATTTTGAAATTATCGAGTGTAATGAACATTGTAGAAAAGATGTAACAAGTTGCGAATTTTGGGATACTTCAAAATGTAAATTACGCAGATAAATTAAAATTATGCAGTGCTATTTATTGAAAGGTGAAGAGTGAATGGATAAATGTGAAACTTGCCAATGTTATTATTGTTTTGAGAACTGGTTATTTAATCAAGGCAGTGGTAATTGTTCACATTGTTATGATTGTGATGATTATTACGGCTATATACTAGACTGTATTGGATATGATGATGAAGATAATCATTGAATATAAATTATGCAGAGTGGATTTAATATTTATCCTGATACAGCCTCAATAAAGAGGAGGTGCCAGCAGGTTTCTGCTGGCAGTTTATGAAAAAGAAGTATCTATGTTAGAACTCTATGAATTTATTATATCGTTCATATATGTACTGTGTTTGAATGGATAATAAAAAGATTGTGAACAGTTGGAGGTGAGAGGATGAATAAACAGACAGCGGATGAATTAATAGAAAAAGCGGTTAAGAAAGCAATTAAAGAATATTCGAAGCAGGAAAAGCAGGAGCGTAAAAAGAAAGCTTTACATAATACCAAACTTCTTCTGAAAAATTACAACAAAATTAATAGCAGCATAGATGAAGCTATATCTGAAGCAAGGCAATTAGAGAATGAAATGCTAGGATTTGATGATTCGGAAGAAGTCTATATTAATAGCATACGAAAGAGTAAGCTTAGAAGTTTAATAGTTGTTGCACATATAGAAAAGGCACTTGCTCTTACCCAAGAGGAATATGAGCAAAAGGACATGATATATAAATACAATGCCCTTTATGATTGCTTGATTGATGGAGTAACTTTCGAAGATGAGGCGGAGGAACTAAATGCAAGTATTGCTACAATAAGAAGATGGATAAATGAAGTGACAAAAGTAATAAGCATAAGGATTTTCGGATGTGACGGGGTAGAAACGATATGATAGAAGGATGAAAAAAACATGATATTTATTTAGCATTTCATCTATGTTATTATTTAGGCTAGGAAGGTTGAACAGATTTGCTTAACCTCCTGGCGGTTATTAAGTGTCAAAGCTTAGTAGCTACTTTGCTCTCTCCCTAGAGCATAATAACCCCTTATTATTATTTGTACTCCCCATTAAAGGCATTCTGTTGGTTCGGCAGGGTGCCTTTAGTGTTGCAAATTATGGCAAGTTGTGTTAATATTAAAAAAAGTAATATAAAGGGGGATAAGATAAATGGCAAGAATAACATCATTTATTTATTGCTTAGGAGCTGAAAGAATTCAGGGACCAGATGGACAGGCTATTAATGCTAATGGAATTTTAACAAATATTACACCAGAATATGTCCCCGGTTCATTTTCATTCTCTATTATTTTTTCAATGCTAGGGATTGAAAAAAGTCATCATGCACTACAAATAAAATTTATAAATCCTGATGGACAAGATATAGTTAATTCTAATATTATACCAATACCCTTTGATCAAATAGTGCAAAATGATCCGAATGGAAATTTATTACCTGATGATGAGAAGGGATTAATCATGACCATGGATTTAAGGAATGTAATATTTAAAAAAGATGGTGAATATCATACTGAAATTTTCTGGGATGGAATTAAACTAGGAGAGTATAAAATATATGCAAGAGGGAAGAATAGAATTGAATGATATCGAATATATAAATAATAGTAGTATGTCAAATATGAATAACTCAAATGCAAATAACAAAGCAATGCTAAAAGTTGCGTTTGTTTTTAGTGCGACTATTTTAATAGCTTCTCACAAAGTATGTCCAGTAAGGACTAATTACATGGAAAATACCGGTGAAATAATAATGTATCCAGAACAAAACACAAATAGCTATTTCATTGAAGAAAAAATAGAAACTCCAGTACTGACTAATGTGGAAATTATGGATGTGATAAAAATGGAAAATTTAAATAAAATAGAGAATATGAAGAAATTTGAATATAACTGGAACGGTAATGGAGGTCTTCCATTTTCTGCTGAGTCTTTACTGCTTTTTCAGGATTTAATTCAAAACGTTATTAAACAGCCAGAAATTGCTCCAACTGGAAGAGAAAGTTTATTAGTACAATACGAATTAGACGACAAGAGTTATTTGGGTTTTGAGATATTTAAAGATAAGGCTACTAAGGTATTAATACCACAAAGAGATTATTTTAAAGCAATTGAAGAAGAAGTTACGGAGAATATTGTAGATTTTGTAAACAAGAATGTGGAGAATTTTTATGGACAAAGAAATAATACATGATAATGAGTCACTATATAGATTAAATCGAAAATCCTATCCTGATTCATGGGTTAATGGTAAGCCTACAGCAGCGTTATTTATTGACCCAGATGGACTTTCAATTCAAAGGGATGGTGGAAGAAAAGAAAAAGACATAGTAGAAAAATGTATTAAAAGATTTAGAAAAGATCCCTTAACAGGTATAGTAAAAGTTGTAGCTGGTTATTGTAGGAAAATAAAGACTTGCCCAAAAGCAATTAATAACCAAAGAGATAAATACCACGCAGAAATACATAATTCAGAAAAAGATAACGATAAACAGATTACTCTTATTAAAGCGGTAATGTTGGCGGATAACTGTGATATAGTATATCATGACTAATAAAGAGCATCCTTCGGGGTGCTTTTTTCATACGCAAAACAAACTCGAATAGAGGTGGTGAGGCTTGGCAAGAGCGCCAGATGAAAGAGTTAAACAAGCTTTCAAGCTGTATAAGCAGGGACTTAAATTAGTTGAGATTGCAAGTCAACTAAATCTCCCTCCGGGGACAGTACGAAGATGGAAGAGTACATATAAATGGGATAGCGAACGTTCGGTTAATAATAGCGAACGTTCGGATAAAAATAAAGGTGGTCAGCCTGGTAATAAAAACGCAGTAGGTAATAAGGGCGGTGCAGCTCCGGAAGAGAATAAAAACGCCGAGAAGCATGGCTTTTTTGCTAAATGGTTGCCAGAGGAAACCAGAGAAATCATGGGGGCTATTCAGTCAGCGGATCCGCTGGGCCTGTTGTGGGATAACATACAGCTGCAGTATACGGCCATCATCCGAGCACAGAAGCTTATGTTTGTTAAGGACCAGGAAGATAAGACAATAGAAAAGATAGAGCATGGATATGGAGAGACTTCTGAAAAGAATAAATGGGAAGTACAGCAGGACTGGGATAAACATGCTACTTTCCTGAATGCTCAATCTAGGGCTATGAAAACCTTAGAAGGCATGATTAAACAGTATGACGAATTACTTCATAAAAATTGGGACTTAGCTACTGAGGAACAGAAAGCCCGTATCGAGGTAATGAAAGCCAAGGCTAATCTTGGAGATAACGATCCTACTGAAGATGATGGGTTTATTGAAGCCTTATCCGGAAAGGTTGATGAAATATGGTCAGAAGAATAAGGCAGGCTATATTCAAATTTAAACCTTTTTCAAAAAAACAGCTAAAAGTAATGACTTGGTGGCTGCCTAATTCACCGGTGCATGATAAAGATGGCATAATAGCTGATGGAGCAATCCGATCCGGTAAAACATTATCTATGTCATTATCTTTTGTGATGTGGGCAATGGAGACATTTACAGATCAGAACTTCGGTATGTGTGGTAAAACAATAGGCTCCTTCCGGAGAAATGTTCTGTTTCTCTTAAAGCTTATGCTTCGATCCCGTGGATATGGAGTATCTGACCATAGAGCTGATAACCTTCTGGTGGTTACCAAAGGTGATGTAGCAAATTATTTTTATATATTCGGTGGTAAAGATGAACGGTCACAAGATTTGATACAAGGTATCACTCTTGCAGGCTGTTTTTTTGATGAAGTTGCATTGATGCCTGAATCATTTGTTAATCAGGCAACAGGCCGTTGTTCTGTAGATGGTTCAAAGTTTTGGTTTAACTGTAATCCAGATGGGCCGTTCCATTGGTTTAAGATTAACTGGATAAATAAGATAATCGAAAAGAATTTGATTTATCTGCATTTCACCATGGATGATAATTTAAGCCTATCAGAGAAAATCAAGGCTAGATACAAATCAATGTATTCTGGTGTATTCTATCAGCGATATATCTTGGGGCTATGGGTAGTCGCCGAAGGCGTTATCTATGATATGTTTGACAAGGTAAAACATACTGTAAAATCACTAGAAAGCCTTATTAGAGATACTTATTATGTCAGTGTCGATTATGGTACCCAAAACGCGACTGTATTCCTGTTATGGTGTAAAAACAATAAAGGACAGTGGGTGTGTATCAAAGAGTATTATTATTCCGGTCGAGATGAAACCGAACAAAAAACTGATACAGAATATGCTGACGATTTAAAAGAACTCCTAGGAGGTATTAAGCCAAAGGCAATAATAATAGATCCCAGTGCTGCATCTTTTATAGCAGAGTTGAGAAAACGTGGTTACCACGTAAAGAAAGCCAAGAATGATGTGTTGGACGGTATCCGTTTTGTAGCATCTATGCTGAATCAAGGAAAGATAGCTTTTTCAGAGTCCTGTATAAACACCATCTTGGAGTTTAATTCTTATATTTGGGATGCAAAAGCTTCAGAAAAAGGAGAAGACAAGCCTATAAAACAGCATGATCATGCTATGGATGCTGTAAGGTATTTCTGTTATACAATAATATTTAAAGGCAATGGAATACAATTCCTTAAGTAAACGAGGTGAGAAGATGATATTTAATAACAGTGAAAACATATTAACCACAGAAGAATTAATTGATATATATATAGATGAATTCAACGCTTCAAGGGCTCGCGAGTTAATGAAAAAAGGCGAAAGTTATTACAAAGTAGAAAACGATATTCTTAACCGTAAAATGATAAGATACGAGAATGAACAACCTGTAGAGGATGAAACTAAGGCTAATAATAAGCTTGCTCACGGATTTATGCACACACTGGTAGACGATAAAGTTAATTACTTACTATTAAAACCGTATACATTAACTTGCGAAGATGGAACTTATTTAAAAAAAGTCCAAGAGATATTAGGAAATAGATTTCAAAAAAAGCTATCTCAATTAGGGTTTGAGGCAAGCAATAAAGGGATTGCCTGGTTGCATATATATATTGACCCAGAAGGACATTTTAAAATGTTGAGGATACCATCTGAACAAATCATACCACTATGGGTAGATAATGATCATGAAGAGCTTCAAGCACTTATCCGTTATTATGATGTAGAAGTATATGAAGGTAGGCAAAAGAAGTATGTTACCAAAATTGAATATTGGACACCTGATAATGTAGAATATTATGTTAAGGACAATAATGGTAAAGTCATTCTTGATGCAGAAATGTATCTTGATGATGATAATTCGTATAAGGGACATTTTAAAATAAATAATCAGCCATCAAACTGGGGCAGAGTTCCTTTTATATATTTCAAGAATAACGACTTTGAATTACCAGACCTACAATTCGTTAAGACTTTGATAGATAACTATGACTTAACTAGATCAGATGTAGCCAATTTATTAGAGGAAATTAAAAATGTCATTTATATTTTAAAGGGTTATGGTGGAGAAAGTCTAGCGGAATTTGTAAGAGATTTAGCTTATTACAAAGGTATAAAAATAGATGCAGATGATGATGCAAGTGTTGATAAGATTGAAAACAATATTAACATAGATGCAGCAAAAGAGCACTATAGCACTCTAAAAAAGGATATATTTGATTTTGGACAAGGTGTGGACAAAAATAGTGATAAACTAGGTAATAGCCCTTCTGGCATAGCTTTAAAATTTATATACAGCGGATTAGATTTAAAGTGCAATGCAATCGAGGGATGGCTTAAATGGGGATTCGAAGAATTAATTAGGTTTATAAATATATACTTGGGAATTATCAAACAACCTTCATCAGATAAAAAGATAGAGATAGTATTCAATCGTGACATAGCCATCAATGAATCTCAAGCCATTACAGATTGCCAGAACAGTAAAGAAATTATCTCTGATAAAACGATTATTGCTAATCATCCATGGGTTGGAAATGTTGATGAGGAAATAAAGCAGATTGAGGAAGAAGAAAAGTCAAGGGAAGTACCGATGTTAGGTAATGATGGGAGTGATGAGGAATGACATTAACGTGCAATAAAAAGGCATATGAACAATTCAGAGTGGAATGCAATAAATGCCCTATGAAAACCGAATGTATTGATAATGGTAAATCAGTTGCAGTTGGATTGATGGAACAACCTACAATAAACATTAATGTAAACTTTATGCATGGTACTGAGAAGCCTACTGTAGAAGAAATTGCAAACCGAATATCAGATATGTTGAAAGATGAAATATCAGGATGCTTAAGGATGTGATACCATGGCAGACAAATCATACTGGCAAGACCGCCAAGAAAAGAAATATCTGGCCGGAGAAAAGAAAGTTAATCAATACTACAAAGACCTAGAAAAGTCATTCGAGCAATCCAAAAGAGAAATACAAAAGGTAATAAATGATTTTGTAACCAGATACGCTATTGAGAACGATACTCCGGGCGGATTCGTTACAGCCCAAAGGCTACTTAATAAGACTGAAATTGGAGACTTACAGTACTTCATAGACATGGTTAATAAGCATATGGGAGAGTATAACCAAGAACTTAATAATATGTCTATGAAAGCCAGAATAACACGATACCAGGCATTGGAGAAACAAATAGATGCCATACTTCAACAGCTTTATGCAATTGAATACCAATATAAAGGCGAAGAACTGTTAAAGGATATTTACTCAGATTCTTATTATCAAACATGGTTTAACATAGATCAGTACCATGGTTTTCATCAGGAATTCGCACAGATTAATGCAAAGACAATTGAGGAATTGATAAAATATCCGTTCAATGGTGCAGACTTTAGTGCAAGGATATGGAAACAGAAAGATTATATGCTCCAACAGCTGACTGAATCTATTACAACTATGCTGGTTCAGGGTAAAAATCCTATGACCTTATCAAAAGATTTTGCCAAAAAGTTTGGTGTAAAGGAATTTGAAGCATACCGTCTCCTGCATACGGAGGGTTCATTTATGATGGGACAGGGTACTCTTGCAGCATATAAAGAAGATGGAGTTGAAAAGTACCAAATACTTGCCACATTAGATATTAAGACTTCAGATATTTGCAGGGAACAGGATGGAAAGGTTTATGATGTTGATAAAGCTGTAGTCGGTGTAAATTACTGGCCATTTCATATGTTTTGCAGAACTACCGATGTTCCATATTATGATGATGAAGACTATTCTGAGGATACTAGGGTGGCAAGAGATCCGGTTACTGGTAAGAGTTATGAAGTGCCTGCAAATATGGCATACAAGGAATGGCACGAGAGATATATAGAGAGTAATCCGGATGCCGTATTATCTGAAAAGAAGTGGAAGAATAGACGCAGTGATAAAAAACAGTATGAAAATTATATGGATGTTCTTGGTAAGGATTTAAGTTCAAATACTCTTGATGATTTCCAAAATTTGAAGTATACTAATACTGAGGAATGGAATCTTACAAAGTATAATTATAAACTCCAGAATAAACTAAAGGCCGGTGATGGAAAACATTTAGAGAAATATGACAAATTAAGTATAGCGGATGCAAAATACACAGGTTATCTGTTTAATCCTAATAATACCGAAGGGTATGCAAAGGGAAAAGCATTTACAAGTAGGTTGGGATACGATATAAATAACTATAAAGAACTGGATAAACTCATAAGAAGCAATATTGGAAAATTTCCAGTTATATATAAGGGCAGTAATAAATTTGGAGAGAAATTTGAAGTTAATATGGTTGTTAAAGGATTGACTGGCAAACAGGCTAAAGTAAAAATAGGAATAATGGTTGATAAAGACAAAGATATTCCTAAATTAACAACTGCATTTATTGATAAGTTAAAGGAGAGTGATTAGAGCGTGGATATAAAAGAATGCGATATTGTTCGGTTAAAAGACGGAAGAGAAGGAACTGTATTGGGCGTATGGGCAGAAGGAAAAGCTTTTGAGATTGAGTTGGAGCCTCCTGAGACTGAAACAATAGAAGCAGATAAAATTGAAAAAGTAATTTATATATCAAAAGCACTTACTTAGGTAGGTGCTTTTATATTGCCTAAAAATGAGTGCTGGCATATACAAATATTACTTCTCCTTAGTTACACCTTTAAAAGGCGTACCATTTGATTTAACATCCATAAGTTTACCAGTTTCAGAATTACGTTTAATATAAGTACCGCTTTGAGGGTTATAAGTTTGAGATATACCCTTTACTGCACCTTGACGATAATTACTACCTGTGTTTTTAGCCATATAATCACCTGCTTTTTAATTGCCAGTACTCAACAAAATTATATCATATGGAGGGAAAAATGAATATACCAGAAAAAGTAAGAATTGGAAGCATGGATTACAAAGTTAAGTTAACGGGAAATGTAATTTTGAAAGATAATACTCAATGTTATGGGCACATAGATTTTGATAGGCACATCATTGAATTAGATGATTCATTGCAAGATGTGCAGGGAATGGAAGAAACATTTTTACATGAATTAGTTCATGGCATAATTAACGAGAGAAACTTCAATCTAAAAGATGCAGATGAAGAGATGATAGTTGATGAATTAGCCATGGGATTGCATCAAATAATTAGAGATAATTCAGAAATATTTCAAGCTGAAAAATAATAGGAGGTGATCCTTTTATCTCCCTCATGACCGGGGTTAAGGTCTTATTTCTATATCGGAAAGGAATGATGTTGTGGCAAAATCAGAGTTTCAAAAACTTAGGGATAATAAAGTCAGATTAACGCCAGAAGAGCGTAAACAATGCCTAGATAAAAAAGCCGTGTGGCGATTTAACGGCAATGGACCTTCGCCTGCAGTATGGAAAAGCAAAGACCCTAAAATAGGCAAAGTTACATATGTGACTAACACTCACAGAGCCTATAATACAGCTCCTACTCTTAAAGGAGCAATCGGTAAATTTCACAGCTTTATCAAAGGTACAGCATAGCAATATGCTTTATTTTTATGTCCGAAATGACGTTTAAACTAAACTAACCCTTACAGAACGGGACATAAATTTCTGTATCGCAGTGGAGACACCACGATTAAAAACGTAGCGATTTGAAAGGAGCAATATGGAATTTTTAAAAGCAATTTTAGGTGATGAACTTTACAAACAGTTCGAGGCAGCTGTAAATACATATAACGGAAAACCAGAGAACAAAGATAAACAGGTCAAGCTAGCAGACCTTAGTACCGGTGAGTACGTTGGCAAAGGAAAATACACCGCACTTGAAACGGAAATATCCAATCTAAAAGAGCAGATTAAAACAAACGAGAAAACCATTGAGACATTAAAGAAAGCTAATAAGGACAATGAAACATTACAGCAGACTATCAAGGACCACGAAACAACTATTCAGACCCTTAAAACCACCTATGAGGGCAAGATTAAGGAATTAACTATCAACACTGCAATTCAGTCCAAATTGACTGATGCAAAGTATCCTGAACTAATCGTTGGTAAGTTTGATAAGTCGAAACTATCACTTTCCGAAGATGGAACTCAGGTATATGGCATTGATGAGCAGCTTGCTGCTATTAAAGAGCAGTACAAAGATTTATTTACACCAGTTGTAACAGGTAAAGAACCTTACAACAAAGAGAAAAATTCAACCGGAGTAAAGAATCCTTGGAGCAAAGAGCATTTTAACTTAACTGAACAGGGTAAATTGCTAAAAGAGAACCCTGAACTTGCTAAGCAGTTAATGGCAAGCGTGTAACTATTAAATAATTTAAAGAAAGAAAAGAGGTAATTATATGCCACAAACAAGAATACAGGATGTAATTGTACCTGAGGTATTTAACCCTTATGTTATTCAAAGAACAGCTGCATTATCCGCACTTTCACAGTCAGGAATAATCAGCAATAATCCAGAATTAGACCGGCTTGCAGCTGCAGGTGGTAAACTTATCAATATGCCATTCTGGAATGACCTTAGCGGAGATGATGAAGTATTATCCGATGCTGATGACTGGGCATTAACTCCTGATAAAATTACTGCAAGTCAAGACGTTGCAGCTTTATTTATGCGTGGTAAAGCATGGAGCGTTAATGACCTTGCAAAAGCTTTATCTGGTGATGATCCTATGGCTGCCATTGGTGATTTGGTTGCCGGATATTGGGCTAGACGTAGACAAATACTTTTATTCTCCATGTTAAAAGGTGTATTTGCAAGTGCTACTATGTCCGGTAATTTGCATGATATTTCAGCTGGAGTTGGTGACGCTGCACTTATTGGCGGCGCTACTTTCCTTGATGCTACTCAAAAGATGGGAGATGCAAAAAACAAGCTTACCGCAGTAGGTATGCATTCGGCTGTTGTTACATACCTTGCAAAGAATAATCTTATTGACACGATTCCTGACAGCGAAGGAAAACCTACCATTAAAGTCTTTCTTGGAAAGCAAGTAATTGAAGATGATGGATGCCCTTACACAGGCACCGGTAGCGATATGGTGTTTACAACTTATCTGTTTGGACAAGGTGCTATTGGATTAGGAAATGGTGCTGCACCGGTACCAACGGAAACAGACAGAGACAAGTTAGCTGGTACGGATATCCTTATCAACAGACAGCACTTTGTTTTACATCCTCGTGGTGTTAAGTTTACCAATACATCTGTTAATGGTGAATCACCTTCCAATACAGAGGTAGAAAGAGGTGATAACTGGTCAAGAGTATATGAAAATAAGAACATCCGTATCGTATGCTTTAAACACAAGATAGGAGCATAGTCATTGGGGATTGTAAATATCCCCTTGCAATTTGAATTGAGGTGATAATTATGTCAGCAACGACATATCAAAGACGAAGAAGGCTTGCACGTATTAAAGCTATGAGAGAGGAAGCCGAAAAGCAGCTTAAGAAGTCAGATTATAATGATAAAAATAAAGAGGAATTAAAAGCAATACTTGATGAAAAAGGTATTGAATACGATTCCAAGGCAAAGAAAGAAGATATCATAAAATTAATAGAGGGTGCTGAGTAATCAGCTCCCTTTTTAAAGGAGTTGATACGGTGCTTACAGCTGATTTAGTCAAATTAATTAAAGTAAATCTTAAAATTGAAAATGATGCAAAAGACCTTGCCATATCGGATGTTATCCAAGAAGTAATGAATTATTGCAACCTTACAGAGCTGCCAGAGGTATTAGAACCATTTATCCGAAAGAAAGTCCAAACCATAATCAACTATGAATTAGAGAATGGTACCGCATCCGTATTTGATGTTAAATCCATAAAAGAGGGCGACACATCCATTACGTACAATGAAAACGTCACTAAAGAAACTGTGTACGGCTTATCAAAGAATGATAAAAAACGCCTGCAGGAATTTAGGAGGACGCGTAGATGAGTGCTTTACAAAGATTATGGAAAGATAAAATGGATATTTACCGGTGGGAAGAAACTGAGGTTGATGGTGCAACCACAAACGCAGAGGCACTTAAATATTCCGATGTTAAGTGTCACTACAGTAAGAGTAGCTTGACCGATATAGGCACTGATGGAGTTCCGACGTTGGTTAACTCCTATTCTTTATTTTGTGCCCTAGAAACCGATTTAAAAGAGGGTGACAAGGTTATTGTTACCCAAAGGAATGGTAGGAAAGTAACTTTATCTGTTGGAGAAGGATTTCCTTATACTCACCATCAAGAATTCAAGGTAAAGCGAGATGATACTGTATGAGTTCTACATCTAGCAGTAATTACAGAAGGAATAAAGCTTTTATTGATCAGTATAGGAAAGAGCTTAAGGCTATGCTTGACGATATTACGGACATAGATATTAAAGTGCTTAATAAGGCAGTTAATGAGGGCGTTAAGGTTGCTAAAGAGAACACCAATGTAGTTATTGGATTTATGCGTAAGTCATGGCGGTCTGCCCCGGCTGTTAAGCGGAAAGGTGGCGGAGTTACTAAGACAATAGTTAATACTGCCGATTATGCGAGCTATGTAAATTATGGGCACCGAATTGTAGAAAAAGTCGGTGTTATAAATAGCATAAAAAGTAAAGATGGATTAAAACTTACTTTTCGTAATAGAGCTTACGGTACAGGGGTGACAACTGGCTTTGTAAAAGGACAATTTATGCTGGAAAAAGCTATATCCCATACAGAAAAGACTATGGTTAAGGAATTTAAAAAAGAAGTTGAGAGGGTGGCGAGAGAACATGGTAGCTGAAATTAAACAAGCTATAGTGCATAAGTTAAAAGAATTATATCCAAATCATAAACGCTATACAGATGATATCCCACAGAAATTCACTTCTCCTGCTTTTGTAATATTCCAGATGAACCAAGATTATAGCAAAAGGCTTAATACGAAGAATAAAAGCAGAATAAGCTTTGATGTTGCTTATTTTTCTGATAAGCCAGTTACTCAAATTAAAAGCGATTGTCTTGCAGTACAAGAAAGATTGTTCCGTGAATTTGATTTAGTCGGAACATTTAGAGCTATAAATAAAAGCGCAGAAATAGTAGACAATGTGCTGCATTTTACTTTTGATATCAATTATTCCGAAATGAAAGTTGAATCAGTAATTCCAATGCAGACACAGGCAACGAATACAAATATTTAAAGAAAGAAGGTATAACATGGCAGGAACATGGACTAGTCAAAATAAAGTCTTACCTGGTGCTTATCTTAATTTCCGAACCAATGCTCCACTCTCGATTACCCCGGGAGAAAGGGGCATTGTTGTTTTATTACAGGAAATGAGCAAAGGCATTGCAGGTGAAATGTATACCATAACAGCATTAGATCAGAGCAAGTATCCGACAGACGTGACTGCTGCAGATAAATTACTTGCCAATGAAGCATTAAAAGGTGCAAAGACAGTAATTATCTATAATCTTGGCACTGCACATACAGCGGATACAATTGATACTGCGCTAGCAGCACTAATGACTGTAGAATTTAATGTATTAGTTTATCCTTATGATGGTGCTGGTTACGAAGCAAATAAGGCTGTAATAAAGACATGGATTAATACAATGCGTTCCGAAGAGGGTATAAAGATTCAGGCTGTCATGGCTAACTATGTGGCAGATAACGAGGCGATTATTAACGTAACACAAGGCGTTAAATTGGTCGACGGAAAGGAATTAACACCGGCACAGTGTACAGCATGGGTTGGCGGTATTACGGCAGGCGCTAATATTAATCAGTCGAACACTGGACAGAAATATATTGGCGCAATTGATGTTGTTCCTCGTATGACTAAAACGGAGATGGAAGCTGCTGTTGCTGCAGGTGAATGGATTTTTAAGGTTGATACTGTCCAGAATGTCACTGCGGTATATGATATTAACAGCCTTACAACTGTAACTGTAGATAAAGGTAAACAATTTACGAAAAACCGTGTAGTTCGTACCATTGACGGAATTAATAACGACATCACAGAGATTTTCGAAAGTAACTATGTCGGCAAAATCAATAATAATGCGGATGGCAGATCGTTGCTTAGGGCATCGCTGATTGAGTACTTCAATGAGCTGCAGAAACTTAATGCAATTCAGAATTTTACTCCAGAGGATGTCACCGTTAACCCCGGAAAGGATTCCGATGCTGTAATTATTGATTGCTTTATTCAGCCGGTTGACA
>ENA-UOOR01000240-UOOR01000240.1-fermentation-metagenome-genome-assembly--contig:-NODE-240-length-83858-cov-37.813420_pt1 | contig 83858 bp, 87 predicted proteins | sample MGYA00245780_ERZ724029 | MGnify/ENA primary metagenome ERZ724029 (study PRJEB28704, sample SAMN03018315) | fermentation metagenome | biome: anthropogenic terrestrial biome; feature: soil; material...
ATAAAAACGCAGGTCAAATAAAGGGCTGCAGCTCAATTTTAATGGAATAAGATGGAGCCACTGGAGGGAATCGAACCCCCGGCCTACGGTTTACGAAACCGCCGCTCTACCGCTGAGCCACAGTGGCGTGTGAGCCGCAAATGAGGTATTGCTTTTAAAGCTTTACATAGAAATCAGCGCCGGTACTTGGGGAACATGTCCCTGAACACCACTGCATCCGCAGCTATCCTGGGAGATTCGCATATGAAGGTGCAGTCCTTCGACGAGTCTTCCAAAACATTGGCGAGAAGCTGCATGTCCGGGTCCCTTGCCTCCAGCGGCAGGTGGTTCTTCTCGCCTTTGTCGCCGTATTCTATGCAGCTTATGTGGAAATGGGCCCTGTCGCCGCACAGGGGGAAGAACTCCTCTAGGAGCGTGCGCATGTCGTCTTCGGTCCTCAGGCAGCCTCCGTTCCTGGCGTGCACATGGGCCACATCCAGCACGGGGCGTACGCCGTCGACGCTGTCCATGACCTCCTCGATCTCCCTCAGGGTCCCGAACTGGCCTTTCTTTCCCATGGTCTCGACCCCCAGGACCACGTCCCTGATGCCTTCGTTGTCCATGTTGTCCTTGCAGACGGAAAGCCCTTCGATCACCGAGTCCGTCGCCGTTTCCGGATGTTTGCCGTAGGACGCGGCGTGTATCACGATTATGTAAGCGCCCATGTTGTGGGCCACGCGTGCGGTGTCCATGACCCAGGCTACGCTTTTTTCCCTGGTCTCGGCGGTCTCCGAATTGAAGCTTATGAAATACGGGGCATGGCAGGAGAGCCTTACGTCCAGCCGCTCGGCGGCCGCGCCGATCTCTTTGGCCCTCTCCTCGGAGACGCGGGCTCCGCGCACAAGCTCCACCTCGAGCGCGTCGAGGCCCAGCGACCTGGTGTATTCCAAAGATCCGATGGGCGTCTTGCCTTCGGAAGGGTATCCTGCGGGACCGAATCTCATACCGGGTGGAGGGCCTTTTGCGTATTTACATCCCCCGACGCCGCAGTTTGGTTGCCGTAAATATTATTTTCATTTGAAATAAATACCTGGATATTGGGTCCGGCGCTCTGTCGGCCCTGTATCGCCTAGAACGCCCCGACGCAACTAATTATTAACGAAAAGGCATCGGCGATACCATGGAGATCCCTATGGAAGTCGACCTGGACGCGACCCTCGGATGCGGTCAGGCCCACCGTTGGAAAAAGGACGGCGACTTATGGAAAGGGGTACTCGGCAACGATAAGGTAGAGCTCTTGCAGAGGGACGGCGGATTCCTGTGCGAAGGATGCAGCGAGGAACGGATCAAGAGATATTTCCGTTCGGAGGACGACCTTCCGGCCATAATGGAAGAGATTTCCGGGAAGGACGCATACGTCGCCGGCCTCGCGGCCGCCTGCCCCGGGCTCAGGATACTCAGGCAGGACCTTTGGGAGTGCACGGCCACATACATTCTGGCTACCAACGCCAACGTGAAAAGGATCGCAAAGATGGTCGAGTCCGTATGCGTTATGTTCGGAACGGACCTCGGCGGGGCGTACTCCTTTCCGACGCCCCGGCAGATATTGGACGGGTGCGGAAGCATCGGCGAATGCCGCCTGGGATATCGCGAGGGGCGTTTCGTGGAGTTCGCCGAGAAGGTCGAGAACGGAACCTATGACCTGGCATCCCTTGAGGAGCTCGATTACGAGGGCTGCGTCAAGGAGCTCAAGAAAATCAACGGAATAGGTCCGAAGGTCGCCGACTGTACCGCGATCTTCGCCTACGGACACCTGGAGGCGTTCCCGGTGGACGCGAGGATCTCAAGGTCTATGAAAGAAGTATACGGGGTCGAGGGAAGCTACGAGGATGTCTCTTCGGCAGGAAGGCGCATCTTCGGCAGGTACGCCGGATACGCACAGGAGCTCCTGTATCACTCTTTGAGCATCATCCTCTGAATCTCGGCGTCCGCCATCGCACACTGTGGGGCGTCGTAGCCGGTATACTGCTCGTAGATCTCGGCCAGCATGCCGCAGTTCTTTACCGTGTAGCAGAGCTTGCACATCTCGGTGACGAAATCGGCGTCGCCGGACGCCAGCCTCTTGGCGGAGTTCTTTATCTCATTAAAGAACAGCGGGTATCTCTCGCTGTTCTGTATTATCTCGTTCTCCCCACGTTTCTTCTTCAGATATTGGGAGATTGCGGCATCTGTTACCTCGAATTTCCTGGCCACCTGAGCCTGTGTCATGCCGTGCTCGAAAACAAGCTCCCTGGCTATTTCCCTGCGGATGGTGGGGAGAACGTACCAAACGACTATCTCACAAGGTATCTTCATAACTTAACGATAGTTCAATATGTTATAAATCACTTGCGCGTGACGGCTCCCGGGTTTGATTTGAGGTAGAACTCCACCGCGTCCCAATCGTCATCCTGCTCCACGGACCTGCCGCTCTCGATGGATACTCCCAGAGACCTTGCCGAGTCGCTGAGGAACCTGTACGCACGGTCCGAACCTTCGAAATTCTCTACCTTGGAACCTGCATGCGTGAGCTTCCCGTCGAAGGAGCCGGATATCTTTGTCCCTTCGAATATCACCGCACGTGATTGCCCGATCTCGCCCTTGATGTGCTGCCTCAGGTACACATGCAGGTTGTCCTGCGTGTTGAGTACGAAAGTCCCCCTGTGGACCTTCTGCTTCTTCCCGATGTCGGGGGCCAGCATCCACATGAGCGTGGGATCGTCCCTTACGAAGAAGCCCTTCTTGAGCAGTCCCTCGGCCTCAAGGGCCGCCAGGGTCGACCTCACATCGGACATGCGGGCGGACATGAAACGCGAAAGGTTCTCTGCGGAGAATATCCCGAAGTCATAGAAATGATGCCTGGCTATTTCCTTGAACGCATCTTCCCTTGTGATATTCGGCATTGGTACCGGGCTGTAGTAGGAATCGGAATCCTGATACACCGCGGACAGCTTTGACAGGTAGTTGAGGGCTTCGACGGTGCGCGGCTCTGAAATGGGAGATCCTGACACTATCTCTTTCCGGGATATGGGAGAATGGTTGGAGACAATGGACAACACCAGCTTCTCGTCTCCGCCCAGCTCCTCCGACTTCGCCGCCCTGTACAGTCTTGCGAACTCTTCGGTGGTGTATCCTATGAAGGCCGGGTACAGCGAGGTCTTCACCATGTATCCGCGCTCCAGCTGTTTTTTCAGAGTGGTCTTGTCGAGGACCCTCGTGTATATCTCTTGGTCTCCGCGGATGTAACCACGGGCCCTGACGGCGTTCATCACCGTGGGATACCTGTCGTTGTCGCCCGCCCGTTGCTTCTCGAATACATAGCTGAGGAATTCGTCGTCGTTCATGGTGTATTGGACCAGGCCTCCCTTGGCGTAGAAGCCGTTGACCATTACGTAGCCCGCATCCTCGATGATCTTCTTCTCTTCGGTACCGAGGACGGAGACGTCCTTTCCCATCACTTCCCTGATGCGGACTATGTCGGTGTTCTTCATCCTGAAGAAGGCCATGATGTCGTCTATCGAGGCCAGGGCAGCAGGCATCAGTTCGACCGAGTCCAGGTCGAATGCGCGTATCTCTATGCATCCGGACATCTCCCACATCTCGAGGGCCCCGACCACCGACGAGCCTTTGATCAGCGGATATACCCAGCTGTCGCCGTAACGGGCGGACAGCTCCGCCCATTTAGACGAGATGTCCGGATCGAAGGGAGTGCACAGACGGATCTTCGACTCGCGTCCGTGGGTCCCGTCCAAGGCCTCCAGCTCGTCTTCGAAGACGAACATCTGCGTCTGAGAGTCCCCTACTATTATCTGGGAGGCTCCGATGTCTTCCATGAGCCTTTTGGCATCCTCGGGCGCCACGCCCAGAATGTATCTCAGTGCCTGGGCCGGCAGAGGGCCGTAAGCCCTCACGGTCTGTTCGGCAAGGTCCCTGAGAGGGTCCCCGGCGACCGGTCCCGGGCGATACGCCATGTAGGTGTTCTCCGTTCCCCAGTCTTCCCTTTCGCCGAACGCCCTTACTATCTTGAGGGACCTGTCCAAGCGGTATACGGCCTCCTTGATGGCGTCCTTGTCCATGTTCATCTCGCCGACCAGCTGGCGAAGTGTGGCCGTGCCCATCCCGTCGATCATGTTGAGGACCTTTTCGTCTCCGGGCTCGGTCTCGTCGGACCTCAGGGCGGCGAACCTGTCGGCATCCTCCGAAAGCACGTATCTTACACGTCCGCGCATGAACCTTCCCAGCAGTATCCTCCCGGACTCCCTCATCTTCTGCCAGTCTTTCAGCTTGAAGTCCCTGACCCTGCTGAAAACATCGATCTCGCTTCCGGTCGAACCGTAGAATCTGAAAAATTCCTCTATGCTGTCGAACCTGCGCCCTTTGGAGGCGCGGTATTCTTCAACCGCCTCGAAGCTGTACACGTTCTCCTTGCCGGCCCGGAGCCTCATCCTGTCGGTCTTCAGCATGTACTGGTCGCCTTCGGATATCAGGAACCTGCCTTTGGCGACCTCCCCGCTGCTAAGAAGCGACTCCAGGGATGCCCGGGCCTCTTCATCCGTCAACGAAAGCGAGAACGCCACCTCGGCCGAGGTGGCCGGAGCGAAACACTCCAGATGCCTGGTTATTATCCGGTCCACTGCCGAGTTCCTGTCGACGGCGGGATGGTCCGCCTTGGAGTACAGCCACTTCCCGTTCCCGGTGACGGCGGTCCTGGCGACCCTGTACATGGACTCCAGCTTCCTGATCGAACGATAGACCATGTCCTCGCTGACCTCCAGGGACTCGGAGATCTGGTTGATCGGCGTGTCCGTCGTGACTTCTTCCAAGACCTTGGCGTCGATCTCCGTCATCTCGCGCTCCTTGACGGTGGCCGCCGCATAGTAATGGACCTCCTCGGCCGCCATGACGTATGGGTCGTCCATGAAGACCGAGCCGATCCTCCCCTCGAAAAGCAACTCCCTTATCCACTTGTCCACGGTCTTCTTGTCTTCGTCCGAGTATGCGTAGATGTTCCTTCCGCGCTCGCGGAGTGCCTGAAGAGGACCGGTGCGCATGAGCATCGGGACGATGTCCTCCTTGGTCTGAATGCGACCGATCTTCTCCCGGAAGTAGGGGATGATCTGGTCCTCGTCGAACTCGAACTCTTTGACCGCGTCTCCCAGCGCGCGGTACAGCACCTTGCGGTGCAGCTCCCTCAACAGGGCGGAGCGGTCCTCCATCAGCACTATGTCGGAGAAGCTTGAGATTATGGCGCTGTGGGCGAACGGCGAGGGGGTCCCCGTGTACGCCACGGTCTCGACCTTCATCTTACCTTCTTCGATCAGCCTGAGAACGTGCTCCGCGTTGCGGATGTCCATGTCGTCCTCCATTATCTCCCTGTACGTCTCCTCGATGACCGGCATGTTCTCCATGTTGCCGAGCTCTTCGAGAAGATATGACGAACGTATCTGCTGCCTGTTGACCGAAATGGAACGGCCCATGTAGTTCCTGAGTATCATGAAGCTGCGGGACGCGGTGTGCCTGAACCTGAGCTTGAATATTTCGGAGTCTTTTATCGCCTTGCGCAGTATTTGCTCAAGATCTCTGGACTTCAGCATGCCCGGGATCTTGTATGTTTCGACCTTGCGCGATGTGCCGATCATGAAGTTATCGTCGGAGACCGTGACCGAAACATTGGTTCCCAGGACGTTCGTGAGGCGGTATGCGTATCCGCGGGAAAGCGCGTCGTTGACCCTCCTCCCGAAGGGGAAATGGAAGACCAGCCTCTGATTTCCGGACGGGTCGATATACTCCTCGATTGCCAGTTTTTCCGAGTCGGGGATAAAACCGGCCACCGCCTTCTGCTCCCTGAAGTAAGACACTATGCTCCTCGCGGAACCCTCGTCAATGTCCAGGTCCTCCGACATCCCCGAAATCAGAGTTCCCGTGTCGGATTCCAGGCGTTCGGACATCTCCTTCCTGAACTTGGCGATGTCCATTGAAAGATCAAAGCTCCGAGGGAGCATCTCGCCCGCCCACGACGGCACCGTGGGCTTCCTCCCCGTGGCCTCCTTGACGAATGCGGTCATGCCCTTGGACCTTACAAACTCGAAGGACCGCCCGCCCAACACGAAGACGTCCCTCGGAGAGAGCCTCTCGACGAACTTTTCGGAAAGTTCGCCCGCGATGGAACCATGGCCGGTGACCACTTTGTAGTTGGCCTCTTCCGGGATCGTGCCCAGGTTGAGGTAGTAGATCATCCGGGCCCCCTTCTTCCTGCCGAACTGGTTCTCGTCCTCGTCGAACCATATCTTCGAATACACGCCCTCGAAGTCGTCGCGGCTGCCCAGATATCTCAGATCGCTGAGGAACTCTTCCTTGGTCAGGTTCCTGTAGCAGTAAGACCCCTTAACCAGACGGAATGCGGCGTCCACGTCCCATCTGTTGTCCAGGCTCATCCCTATGATCGCTTGGGCGAGGACGTCCAGGCAGTTCTCGGGTATTCCGACGCGGTCTATATCGCCGCGATGGGCGGCGCGGCACATGACGGCACATTCCACCAGGTCGTCGGGGTCGAAGACCAGGAGGCGGCCCTTGGCCACCTGTCCGAAGCTGTGGCCGCTGCGGCCGATCCTCTGAAGGCCCTTGGCCACCGATTTGGGGGAACCGATCTGGCAAACGAGGTCCACTGAACCTATGTCTATGCCCAGTTCCAGGGACGTCGATGATACCACGCATTTGATCTCCCCCCTCTTGAGCCGCTCCTCCACATCGAGCCTCGTCTCCCTTCCCAGGGAGCTGTGGTGGACCTCGATGTTCTCAAGCCCGCGCTCCTTGAGCTTGTACACGACGCTCTCCGCCCCCGAACGGGTGTTTGTGAACACAAGGGTCGTCTCGTGGCCGTCGATGAGCTCCTTGAGCTGGTCGTACATCATCGAGTTGACCATCTCCGACGACAGAGCGGTCATGTCGGTAGAAGGGCATATCACCCGTAGGTCCAGCTGCTTCTTCGAATCGGATTCCACTATCGTGACGTCCCTGACCGAGCCGTCGTTGTTGTTACCGACCAGGTATCCCGCGATCGCCTCCATGGGGGCGAGGGTTGCAGACAGTCCGATGCGCGAGAAATCCGTCTCGCACCAGTCCTTGAGCCTCTCCAACGTCAGTGAGAGGAACGCGCCCCTCTTCGAATCGCAGATGTCGTGTATCTCGTCCAATATCACCCATTCTACTTTTTTCAGGCTCTCCCTGAACTTGGGCGCCGATATCACAAGGGCCAGGGATTCGGGCGTGGTGATCAGGATGTGGGGAGGGTGGCGGGACATCTTCTGCCTCTCGCTCTGGGGAGTGTCCCCCGAGCGAACGGCCACCCTTATTCCGGGGGGATCGAAGCCGTGGTCGGCGGCGACCTGCGCCATCTGGTCCAGCGGTTCGTTGAGATTTCGGTTGACATCGTTGGCCAGCGCCTTGAGCGGCGAGATGTAGATGCAGTATATCCTCTCCTCCAGCGTCCCCGCCCTGGCGTACTTTGTGAGCTCGTTGATGATGCTTGTGAACGCCGTCAGCGTCTTCCCTGATCCCGTGGGGGAGGACACGAGCACGTTCTTCCTCTGGTGTATCAGCGGTATGGCCTTTGCCTGCGGTTCGGTGAGGCCGTCGAACCGCTCTTCGAACCATGTGGAGATCAGGGGCTCCATTACGCCCATGACCTCTTCCTTCGTATACACCGTATTAGATCTCTCTATCATTGCGACGCCCAATCCCTTGTCCTTAGTGTTACGCCATATTTATTTTTCTTCTTTCAGAGCAAAAAAGGATTATATCTGCACATACAATGTTCATGCCATGAAAATTCGGATCGCGGCTTTGCTCCTGATCTCTGTCCTGGTGCTGCCACTGGCGGGACTGGTGCTGAGCATAGACGAAGCCTATGCGGCCGATGAGGTGACCTTCACGGGGACGGCCCAAGACAGCGACGGGGAGCCCCTTGCAGATGCGGAGGTCCGTCTCGAGTGGTTTGCCGGAGATACCGGCGTCGGGGTCTTTGGGACCGATGAGACCGATTCCGACGGCGTTTTCACTGTCGTTCTGCCGGGTACATACGACCCCGGCCTGACCAATACTGTGACTCTGACGTACAAGACCCAGACCCAGATCATGATATGTGAAGAAATAGACCTGGGCGACTACGAGATTTCCGTAACCTCCTTCGACCTGGGCGACGTCAGGGCGATGTACGAATACACCGTCGACAAGAACATGACCGTCGTCGGGACCGTCAAATACGGGTCCGAACTGATATCCGGTGCGACGGTCACCCTTTTGAACCAGACGGGCACCGTGGAGGGAAGCGACACGACCGGGGCAGACGGAAAATATATCATAGAGTGCGAGCCCGGGACTTACACCGTGACGGTGAAGCGCGGAGGTTTCGAAGACGCCGCGCAGTACAACATTACAGTGGGCACCGAAAGCAGCTCCAGGACGTGCGACTTCTACCTGGAGCTGAGCCCCGTGCAGACCTACTGGGGACTGGACCTGCCGCACCTTTTCACCCTGATGGGCCTTTTCATCGCGGGCATCCTTCTGATAATCGTGACAGCCTACGTCGTATACGTGAAGAGACATAACGGCAAACTTAAGATCGTGAACGACGAGGACTGATCATCGCTTAAGTTTCTCTCTGACCTCTTCGTACAGATTGCCGCCCTGGGCATCCATGGCCACGATCAACGGGCCCAGTCTTTCTGCTTTGAACTTCCACATGGCCTCGGCCATGCCCAGGTCGCTCCATTCAGACCCTTTGCTCTCTCCCAGGCCTTCAGCCAGGGACACGGCCGTACCTCCCACTGCGGCGAGATAGACGCATCCATGCTTCTTCATCGCCTCCCCGACCTCCCGGGACATGCCTCCTTTGCCGATGATCGCCCTGATCCCGAACCTTTCTATCATCTCCGGTTCCAGAGAATTCATCCTTGCGCTGGTGGTGGGACCTGCCGACACGGGGGTCCATTTTTCTCCGCGCTGGACCATGATCGGGCCGCAGTGGTACAGAACCGATCCGAATATCTCTTCCGGAACCTCTTCGCCTGCACGGGCCTTTTCGATGGCCCTCTTGTGCATCTCGTCCCTGCCTGTGATGATCGGCCCTTTGACGTACACCGTGTCGCCGAGCTTGAGCGATCTGACGGCCTTCTCGTCCAATGGGGAGACCAGTATCAAGGGAACGCCCCCTGGGTATACTCTACCTTTTCAGAGGTGATCCTGGCGGTGGCCCTGCGGTTCGCCCAGCATCCGATGCTTACCGCGACCGGGAGGCTGGCGGTGTGGCAGGCCGCCTTCTTGATCCTGACTCCCAGGACCGTTGTGGCGCCTCCGAGGCCCATTGGGCCCAGGCCGCTTTCGTTCAGTTTCACGAATATCTCCTCCTCCATCTTCCTGAGCTCGGGGTCGGGATTGTCTTCTCCGACAGGCAGGAGCAGCGCCTCCTTTGCCATGGAAACGCACTTTTCAGATGTTCCGCCTATGCCCACTCCGATTATCCCGGGAGGACAGGGCCGTCCTCCCGCGTCGAGCACGGCGTCTATTATCGTTTTCATGACACCCTCCTCCCCGTCCGACGGGTTGAGCATCGCCAGGCGGGTCATGTTCTCCGATCCTGCGCCTTTCGGCATTACGGTTATCTCGGTGAAATCATCGCCGGTAGGGACGAAGTGGACTATGGGCATGCCTTCGCCGAGGTTGTCGCCGTGGTTCTCGCGTGTCAGGGGGTCCACCGTGTTTGGCCTCAGAGGTATCTCCTTCGTTGCCCTGGCTATCCCTCTTTCGATCGCGCCGACCATGGAAGAGTCGAACTTCCCCTTGACGAAAAATACAGGAATTCCTGTGTCCTGGCACATGGGGCGGGAAAGGAACTCTGCCTTTCGGACGTTGTCCATTATGGCTCCGAGCTGGGAATATGCCGTAGGATCGGATTCCCATCCTGCGGCCGCCTCAAGGGCCCATCCCACATCGGGGGGCAGTTTGGTGTTTGAGGCCTTCAGCAGGTTGAACACAACATCTTCCAGAGGCTCGGGGAGTTTGATCATGCAGGCACATGGCCGAGGTACTGAAAAACGTTTACGGAACGTAGTACAGCACGCCGTCGATATCGGTGACCTTTACAGTCTCTCCGATCATCGCACCCTCGGGGACCCTGAGCTCTACGGTGGAGAAGTTCAAAGGGTCCAGGATCTGGATTTCCGGATACCCCCCGCTTACGACGGTAGCGTCTTTCAGCTCGGACCTCTTGCAGTACACCTTCAGGGACGGCATGTCCGACCTGCGTATCGATATCTCCTTGAAGTCCTTGAGCGGAAGCAGGCGGCCTCCGGTGGCGAAGACCCTGACGAGCTTGCAGTGCCTGCCTTTGAAAACTACCACGTCCCCGGCCTTGAACTCCGGAAGACGCACAAGGTAGGTTATGCGGTACATGTCCTGGCCATCGTCCGTGCGGCCGACCAGCTTCGCCGACTCCTTGTTCTCGCCGCAGTACCTGTCGGAGACCATCTTGGCCATCATGCGTCCCAGGGCGATCGATGAAAGATAGAAATCGACGCCGCCGTGCATCTTCTCAACTTTTGATATGAAGTACTGGCGGTTGATCTTGGACTGCTGGTCCACATAGCTCATAACCATGTTTACGACTTCCGACATCGTATCCTCGTCGAGAGCCCTCTCCTCGGAACGCACCTGGAGTATGGATTCGTAGTAGCTGCCCTGGATCCTGGAGCATCTCTTGCATACGGTGTTCTTGACCCTGACTATCGTAGAGGCCTCGGACTCCACCTCCACATCCTCTACCGCCATCTCGGAAATGACCTTGACCACATAGGTGCGGGGGTCCTGCTCCTCGGAAAAGGTCTCGACGAACCTTACGCGACTGCCGTTGAGCGCGCCCAGGTTTTCGACCGCCGCATCTTCGGCCGCCTTCCTCCTTCCGGAGGGGGCCCATTTTCCGCCGAGATAGTACTCTCCGCAAACGGCGCAGACCTCCAGGTCCACGTGGTGCGGCAGGGTCGTGAACTTCCTGCCGTTCAGATAGCAATCGGTGCAGAGGCCGTCGATGGTCTTTTCGATATCCTTGCCGCATTTGACGCAGAACCTCATATCAGCACCACCTGGGCGTGTTTTATTCCCGCGACCACCATGACGTTCTCCGGCGAGACGTATCCTTTCGCGATGGCCGCGGCCACGGCCCTTTCTCCGAACAGGTTCATTATGGTCACCGAGCCCATGCGTTCCACGAAGGTCTCCTCGGAGATCGCTTCGATCCCGTAGAATGCCTCCGTGAGCGTTACCTTGGAAACCTCGTCCCTGAAGGTCTTGCCGACTAGTTCCTCATCGCATGCGGCAAGCAGCCTCTCCTCGCCGTGCCTGTGTATCCTGGCTCTTATCATTTCAGGCCCTCTTGTAAACTCCGGCCGATGGAGAATAGAAATCTCCGGCCTCGTGTATCTTCTTGATAACCTTCAGCGTCTCGTCCTTCGAAACGCCCTGGGAACTTGCATGGACTATTATCTCTTCGGTCGACATCCCCGTGTCCGCACCGAACTCGTCCACTATGTCGCGTATCACTTTAACGGTGTCCCTGTCCTTTTTGGACACGCCTGTGGCCACCCTGTCGATGTCCCACTGGCCTCCGTCGGGCGCGGCGATCTTGCCCAGATAGAATTCCACCATGTCCACGGCGCGGTTGGCGTCCGCGTCGGTGACCACGTAGCTAAGCCTCATCCTCGCCGAAGCCTCGGACAGACGGACATACGCCTCCAGCTGCCTGGCGGTGATGGGGACCGATTTGTTCTGCCCCTCTCCCATCTTCCTGATCTCCAGATAGCTCGCCTCGATTATGCGGGCGGCCTCGTCGGTCATCACGGGGGTGATGCGCTTGGAATACGCAACGTACTTTCTCAGGGTCTCCATGTCGAAATGCGGGCGGATGTCCTCGGTGGACTCCAGGATCATGTCTGCGTCCACACCCTGAAGGACCGTTCCTTCCTTTATCATCCTGGCCTGCCCGCGGCGGTGCGCCTTTAGGATGTGTTCCGTGATGTCCTTGTCCCTCTTTTTGTCCGGCCTGTCCGTGAGCACGAAGATCATGTCGAAACGGGACATCAGAGCCGGCGGCAGTTCGATCTGGTTGGTTATCGTGTCGTTGTCCTCGAACCTGCCGTATTTCGGATTTGCGGCCGCCAGCATCGAACACCTGCATTGGAGGGTTGCCGTTATTCCGGCCTTTGCAACGGATATCTTCTGGGACTCCATGGCCTCGTGGAGCGACGACCTGTCCTGTGTGGTCATCTTGTCAAGCTCGTCGATGCATGCCAGACCCTTGTCGGCGAGGACCAGGGCACCGGCCTCGAGGGTCCATCTCCCGTCTCCGAAGTCGTCCTTCACGGCGGCGGCCGTCAGACCGGCGGCGCTGGCCGATTTCCCGGACGCATATATGCCCCTCGGCGCCAGGTTGCTCATATATCTCAAGAGCTGGGACTTTGCCACTCCGGGGTCTCCGATCAGAAGTACGTGCATGTCCCCCCTTATGGAAGTGCCGTCGTCCATGTCCTTGTGGCATCCGCCGAAAAGCTGAAGGGCCAGCGCCTCTTTCACCTCGTCCATTCCGTAGATCGTAGGGGATATTGATGCCACGATCTGGCGGAAAAGATCCGGATCCTTGGACATCTCCAGTATCTTCTTCTCGTCTGCATCGGTTATCTGTATCTCGTCGTACTCGTGCTGCTCGAACTCGATCGACTGTATGTCCATGTAGATGTCGAAGACCGTGGACTTGTCACGCTCCGGCTTCTCCACGGAACGTATTATCCCGTTCATGGTGACGCGGTTTCCGGCCGTGACCGCTCCGGATATATCGTCTTCCAGGAATCCCGCCAGCCTTTCCGGCTGGGCTCCTCCCCTCAGACCTTCGGGGCTCTCCTGTATCTCGATCTTCTGGGTATCGATGTATTTGGAGTCCTTGTCGTCCAGAATGAAGCGTGTCGACTGCTTGTTGCAGCTTCCGTCGGGGTTTACGCACATCATGGGTTCGTTGAGGAGCATCCCCTTCTGGGGAACCCATTGCTCCGCTCCGCATCTGGCACATGTGAAAAGCGCATGGGTCATCCTCGGCCTTACGGTGGTGACCTTCCTCACAAGCCCCTCTACCGCCACGAGTTTCCCCAGGTTCTTCGCCCTGAGGCGGCGGATGTCCACGGTGGCGTCCCTCGGAAGTCCCACGATCCTGAGGTTTATCCTGTCCTTGCCATCCCAGGAGGGAGGCATGAGCGAATGCACGCAGTCCTGTCCTATCTTCAGGCACCTGTCGGGATTGTCGAGCACGAACATGGCGAAGTCCGTATCGTAGGTGTCAATGTCCGAATAACGGACCTCGAGGCTCTTTATGTCAGGATATGCGGCGGCTATATTGGCTATCGCGATACGGTACTGTTCGAATGTTCCGAAAATCTCATCCCAGGCTGTCTGGATGTCTCCGTCCTGATAGTTAACCATCGAGAACGCCCCCTTCCAGCGCCGAGCGGCATTCCTCGTCCGCCCACCATATCCATCCGCCCTGCTGCTGAGAGACCTTTCCTTTGAGAAGCCCCTGTTTCCTCAGCTTGGTGAAGGTCTTTGCAAGGTCGTCGGGGCATTTATCGTCAAAAAATCCCACGAGCCGCCTGTTGGCCTCCGGAGTCGTCACCGTGTCGTCACCGAGGGCATTCCAAATCTGCAGCACGAGTTCTTTCTTCACTTTCCCATGATACCCCGATTCATACTAAATAGATTGTGAAGGGCGGTACGCGGCCGGAAAATGGCACAGGGGAGGGTTCAGGCGGACACTAGCTTCTTCAGTTTGCCGGGGTCGTCCATATTCTCCTTGACCCAGTCACGTATCCTGATGGCCATGCGCATGTATTCCTCGGAAAGCTCCTTGTCGTCGGTTGCGGCGAAGCCGTCCCTGGACCCCATGTCGGCCAGAATCTGCTTTCCTTTCCAGACGGTCTTGCCTGCCAGTTCCTCGAAAACGTCGGGCTGGGTGTATATCACGTAGTCGTAGCCGTGGTCTTCCGGAAGATATTCGCTCTCGAAGCCTTTCGACCTCTGGCGCCTGATGTCCTCGGATTCCGTGTACATCGTTATTATCATGTCGCAGTCGATGATGTCCGGTTCGGGTCCGGCGCTGAATGCCTGGTACGTTCCGGGGAACTGCTTGTTGGTGTAGTACTCTGCGAGCTGGGACTGAAGGTCGTTCTTGCGGTCGACAAAGAGGACCGATACTTTGCTCCTGTCCCTCACGGGCCTGGTCTCTTTGACCATTCTTCTCTCGGACATGCGGTGCGGGTCATGGCGTTCGGGACATATACCTTTTGGGAAGCATGTTTAAACACGATAGGGGATAGAGGGCCGCCACCGTGATGAACGTTTACGAGCTGTTATTGATGATAGACGGGCGAGCTGAGTGGCACTTTCTCAATAAGTGTAAATAAGCCCCTGCAGATGGAAGCTTATGTGCGCAGTACTCCAAGTGGCCCTCGATATCATGCAGGTCGGGCGCAGCGTCCCCATCGCAAAAGAGGCGGTAGAGGGAGGTGCAGATTGGATAGAGGCAGGAACTCCTCTGATAAAAAGCGGGGGTGCGGACGCCATACGCATCCTGAGGAGGGAATTCCCCAACAGGAAGATAGTGGCTGACACGAAGACCATGGACGTGGGTGCTTTCGAGGTGGAGATCGCGGCCAAGGCCGGCGCAGACGTGATCACGGTACTGGGCCTGGCGGACGACTCGACCGTGTCCGAAGCCGTCTCCGCGGGAAGAAAGTACGGCGCAGAGATAATGGTCGACATGATCAACGTGCCGGACAAAATAAGGAGGTCCAAAGAGGTCGCGGCGCTGGGCGTGTCCTACATATGCCTGCATATGGGGATAGACGCCCAGATGAAGGGAGAGGCTCCTCCGGACGACCTTCTGAAAAAGATAGTCGACTCGACGTCTGTCCCGGTTGCCGTGGCAGGAGGGATAACCGCAGAGAACGCCGGCAAATACGTTGAGGCGGGCGCATCCGTTATCATCGTGGGCGGGGGGATCCTAAAGGCCGCCGACATCCGTGCCGCGGCCGCGGCCATAAAATCCTCCATGGAGGGCTCCAAAGTGGACACGGCCCTTGCAAAGAAATACACGGAGGACAGCCTGTTCGAGGCTTTCTCCAGGGTCTCCACATGCAATATCTCGGACGCCTACCACAAAAAAGGAATAATACTGGGCCTGAAGCCTTACATCAAAGACGGAATCCGCATGGTGGGCCGCGCCCTCACGGTACAGACCGCGAACGGAGACTGGGCGAAGCCGGTCGAGGCAATAGACCGGGCGAAGCCCGGCGACGTCATAGTCGTGGACGTGGGAGGGGGATGGATGGCCGTATGGGGAGAACTGGCCGCCACCTCCGCGATGGTCGCCGGATGCGCCGGCGTGGTCATTGACGGCAGCATACGGGACATAGACGACATCAGGAAGATGGAGTTCCCCGCGTTCGCCAGGATGGCGGTCCCGTGCGCCGGGGAGCCCAAGGGCTACGGCGGCATCGGCATCGAGGTGACCGTCGGGGGACAGAGGGTCCGCACCGGAGACTGGATAATAGGAGACGAGAGCGGGCTGATCGTAGTGCCCAAGGAAGAGGCCGTCGAGGTCGCCAACCGCGCGCTTGACGTGCACGAGCATGAGGACCGCACCCGCGAAGAGATCAGGAGAGGGTCCACCCTTTCCAAGGTCAACGAGATCTCCAAGTGGGAACCGGTAAAGTGATTCACTTGTGGAAGAAGGGGTCCGAGGTGCCGTCCGCGCTGTTGTCGTAAACCTCCGGACCTCCTGAGGCCCCGTACCTCTCGGCCAGCTTCATCAGGCGCTCGACCCTGTCCTCGGTCGAAGGGTGGGTGCTGAATATCCTTTCTGTAAGGGTCCTCCTGGTCCCCGAAGGGTTCGATATCCAGACCGAGGAATATGCTGGGTTGTGATAGTCGTTGGCCGGGCTGTCGCAGCCTTTCTCTATGCGCACAAGTGCGCCGGCCAGGGCAGCGGGGTTTCCGGTGATCTCCGCAGCAGACTCGTCCGCAAGGTACTCCCTCTTCCTGGATATGCTCATCTGAAGAATAAGGGCCGCAATGGGAAGAGAGATGTACATGACAATCGCGACCAGGATCATTGCGCCTCCGTTCTTGTTGTTACCCGAGCCCGCCAGCGCGAAATATATCCCGAAACGGCCGACAAAGGCAATGATCGCCGAGACCGCTGAGGCGACGGACATCACCAGTATGTCGCGGTTCTTCACATGCGACATCTCATGTGCGATAACGCCCTCGAGCTCTTCGTCCGGAAGCATGTTGAGGAGCCCTCTGGTGGCAACGACGGCGGCATCCTTCGGGCTGCGTCCGGTGGCGAATGCGTTGGGCATGTATTCCTCAGTGACTCCGACCTCGGGCATCGGGACGCCGGCCTTTTCGGCAACGGACCTGACGATTCTGAACAGCCTCGGCTCCTCCTGCTCGGTGACGATCTTGGCGTTGTTGGAGCTGAGGGCCCTGCTCTTCGAGAATATCGCCGATAAAGACAGCATCAGCACCGCAACTATTACGAGGGCGACGAGGCCCATCAGCGGACTGTCGAACATCCATCCTACAACCCACCCTACGGCCGCGAAAACCAACGTCAGAATCGCAAATGTCAATGCCGTCCTGAAATGCCATGCCGCTTTCATATAGTCACCCGAATCATATTAGTCCGAGCTCATATTCCAATTTATCGCCGACGTTGTACTCCTTCACGCCTTCGAGCGAAAGTTTTTCCCTGAGGCGCAGTGCGCCCTTTGGACCGGTACAATGATTGAGATTCAGTTCCTGGCACTCTGCATTCCTGAGCGTTTCCGCAACCGCGTAAGAAGTCTCCTTGGGAAGTTTCTCCAGATGCAGGCCTCCTATGATCGCCCTCGGGTAGGAACCGAATTTTTCCCTGACCTTTCCAAGCACCGAATCGGGACCGCAGTGGCAGCAGCCGCTTATCAATACCGGCCTGTTGCCTCCGGCCAGGACCATGAATGTCTCCGAGACACCTCCGGCTTCCATCGGAGGGGTGAGGAAGAGATGTTTGCTGAGCTGGGTCCATCCGGTCAAGTCCTTCCTCTCGGCCTTGGGCGCCGCGTTACCGGTGAGGGAAATACCGTCTTTGGAGAACATTCCCTTTCCTCCCCATGCGTCCGCCGGTGCATACACCGGCAAAGGGGCCTTTCTGGCATCCAGCAGGGCGTTTATCCCCCCCGAGTGGTCCGCGTGTCCGTGGGATATGACGACCCTGGATATGGAATCCGCATCCAGCCTGAGGTGCTCCATGTTGTGGACCAGGTAACGTCCGCGGAGCCCGGTCCCGAACATCGTCCTCTCGCCGTCCACCTCGACCATGACTGAAAAACCTTTGGCACCGATGTACGAAGTGTTTGGTTGGGATCCTTCGTTGTAGACGCAGAGAACGCTCGCCTTCATATCTCGGTAATTAACATCGTGTTAAAAAAGGTTTCAACCGCCGAACATCTTTACAGGGATGTCTCCGCATATCCTATGGACGTTCTCCTCGGTCATATTGCCATTAGCCAGCATCGCTTTTATGCGCTTGGGCACCGTATTCACCGACATGCGTGCTCCGGGCTTCTCCGGATCGTCGTAATAATCGGTCTCGACCATGAAACGGTCGGAGCCTTTGGAGAGGGCCTCTTTTATGTAATCCCTGGACGCCGGGATCGACGGCATCACTCCGAACGTTTCTTCTTCCCTTACGAAGGGAGGGGAGGAATGCTTGATCACCATCCCCGGATCCAGACCTGCCCTCCTTGCGATCTCCGACAGGGAACGATTGGTCTCTATCGTCCCGGCCTCGCTGTGTATTATCACGGGGCATCCGTTCTCCTTGGCGACCCGCATGCCGGCAAGCATCACCTCGTTGGATGCCTCCCATATCTCATCCGATACGGGAAAATGGGGCCTGCCGATCTCGCCTATGGCCTGGGCCTTTCCTTCCGCCACCGCCTTTCCGGCGATCTCCATTCCTTCCATCATAGCCTCCACGGCGGCCTCGAGGCCGTGCTCCTCCGCAAGACCCAGCAGAAGTATCGGATAAGGTCCGACAGCCGTGTTGATATGCAGTTTGGTGGCGCATTTCGCCTTTTCGGCCATACTGTACGTTATCTCGAAGGAATCCGAAAAATCCCTGCCCTTGCCGATATGGACTTCGGCATAAGGAAGGGTTATCAGCGTGAGCCCCGTGCCTCCGGCCGCCTCGAATTCCCGGAGGGCGTCCACGTTCCGCCCGGAAGGGCTCATGTGTATGTGATTGTCGTATATCGGGACCTTTTCGGCCATATTTCAAGAGCTACGGACAAATAATTATACGTTCCCTGCCCTAAGAGAGGGCATGGACAGGGACTCCCGGTTCCTCCTGAAATGTTTCAGGAAGTACTACAAGGAAAACACGCCGATGTTGCCCGACCGCTTCACACGCAGGGAGTTCGGTTTCATGTTCTTCGACAGGAACATGATGCAGAGGCACATGGGTTTCGCCAACGCGGAGGACCTACGAAGGTTCATGGCCTCCAACGTCCCGGCCCACAGTTACTATTCCACCGCCTACTACAGAAAGCCCTCCGCTCCGACGATGGAGGAGAAGGAGTGGCTCGGGGCAGAGCTGATCTTCGACCTTGACGCCGACCACCTGGTGGGCGCCGAGAACATGACCTATCCCGTGATGATGCGGCAGATAAGAAGCGAGATGATGGGCCTCTGCGACTCCTTCCTCATGGGGGACCTGGGATTCGACGAGAAGGATGTACATCTGACCTTCTCTGGAGGCAGGGGCTATCACGCACATGTGATGATGAAGGACGTGCTGACCCTGGGGTCCCACGAGCGCAGGGAGGTTGTCGATTACGTCCTGGGTTCTGGTCTCGACATAGACTGGGTCTTCCCATACAACCAGGTCGCAACTTCCAGGATGGCGGTCAGCGGCGGGGTGCGGACCAACGTGGCCAGGGACCGCCTGGTACCGTCCGAGGACTCCGGGGGATGGAAGAGGAGGATGAGGCGCGGCCTCATGGACGTGGTGAACGACTTCTGCGACACGGACGCAAAGTCGCTGCGCTCCAACTATCCTTGCATCAAGAAGACCCAGTACAGCACCTTGGAGAAGGTACAGGAGGACGTGAGGCGTTCGAGGAAGGTGATCTTCGAAAAGAACACCATGGCCACCATGGGCAAGACAGCCCAGGAGATGCTGGTTAAGATAATGGACGAGGACATGCGGGCCCGTCTCAGCGGCGAGGTCGACGCGCCCGTCACCTCCGATGTGAAGAGGCTGATACGGCTTCCCGGCTCCATACACGGGAAGGGAGGGCTGCGGGTCACCCCCCTGACCCGTGACGAGCTCACCTGCTTCGAGCCTCTGGACCTTGCCGTACCGAACGAATACTCCGACGACCCGGTGGAGGTCACTGTGAAAAAACCCGTCGACCTGACCATAAAGGGGGAGCGTTTCGTGCTGGAAGGAGAGACCGAGGTACCGGAGTTCGCCGCGGTGTTCCTCATTGGAAGAAGGTTCGCCCAGCTGGGAAAGGCCTCCGATACGCCGGAGATCTCATTCTGAACCGAAGCAACAGCATCTGCGGAAGGACTTCACGCTGAAACCCTCGGAGACGAGGTGCTCCTTGGTGTCGCTGGACATGTTGGCTATCCTTCTCACTCCCATTTCGACACATTTCATCTCGAGGCCCCTCAAACTGCGGTCGCGCATGCATCCAAGTGTCACCGATATCCCCATTCCGTAAAGTATCTCGAGGGCTTCGGTGACGTCCCTTTCGGACGCCCCGCGTTTTTCGAATACCGTTCCCTTGGTGGGCACTAGTGCCAGCAGTACAGCGTGCCGTATCCTTTTTCTGAGCAGCAGCTCCGCACTTCCGATGATGTCCGTACATCCGAAGCCGGCGGTCAGGTGCGGAACGGGAATTCCTCCTGCGCCCAATATCGCGTCTATCGTGCTTTCGTATGCCTGGGGACCTTGCAGTTTGAAGACCGACCCGATCACCTCCGGATCCTGATGTACGTCGACGGAGAACCGTGAAACCCCGGAAGAGACCAATAATCTGGCGTCATCGGGACCTATGATGCCGGGATGAGCGTTGATCAGAAGGCCCGTACCGGCTATCCTTCTGATTGCCGAAGCGAAAGGTGCCAGAGGCACGCGGCCGTCGTTTCCGCTTCCGCCGCTCAGCAGAATCCCCTCGCCCCCCTTCAGTATCAATTCCTCCGCGATTCCGAGGAGGGCGGACGGATCTTCCGAGGGGACCATTCCGCACAGGTGTCTTCCCATGCAATGAGCGCACATCAGCCCGCACTTTTGCCCGGTCACAGATACCGCAGGGAAACTCTTTCCGGGCGAAAAATCGGCAACTGCATCACCGGGGCCGCCCATATCTGCCACCAAAGCTTTATTAGTTAAATATAGTTCCCGAACCTGGTAATAATTATGAAGGCATTCCTTATTAAGGGCACACACGCCGACAAAAGGCAGGGAAGACAGATCTTCTCCGTCGAGATGGCCGCAGAAGACGAGGCAACCGTTAGGGAGAAAGCTCTCTCGACCCTCGGAAGCCAGCACAAACTCAAAAGACGCGACATCGAGATCTCGGAGATCACCGAGATCCCGGCCGACCAGATCACCAACCACGTCGTGAAATACCAGATTGGTGAGTGAGATGGAAGAGAAGGACCTACGTCAGGCTCTGCAGGTCCTGGAATCCTACAAGGGACAGATGGACACCCTGAGCAGGCAGATCAACATCCTCCAGGCTTCCCTCGAGGAGTCGGTAAGGGCCCGCGAGACCCTGAAGGCGTTCTCCAACGCCAAAGAAGGCGACGAGGTCCTGGTCCCGATTGGAGCTTCGGTCTTCGTTGCCGCCAAGGTGACGGGGAGCCGCAAGGCCGTAGTGGGTATAGGCAGCAGGGTGTCTGTCGACAAAGACCTGAGCGAGGCCAGCGAATACATGGGCTCGGCCGTCATCGAGATACAAGAAGCCCTCAAGAAGGCCGGCAGCGCTTTTTCCGAAGTCCAGAACGCAGCCAACAACCTGGCCGACGCCATAAACGCAGAGTACGAGGCCAGGCAGCAGTCCTGAGCACATCATATGTTTGATTCTCTGAAGAGCAAGCTCAAGGGGCTTTTCAAGAAGACGCCCGAGAAGCTGGAGGAGACCGTCTACGAGGCTCCGCCCGTCCCCGAAACGAAAAAGGAGACCGTTTTAGAAACCGAGACCGAGATTGCGCCCGAGCCGGAGAAGGTCCGCACGGAGGAACCTTCCAAAATTTCCCGCCGCGACAGGGTCAAGGCGGAGAAGGAACAGCGTAAAGCGTCCTCGTCCCCGGTGGGGGACTCCGGCAAGAGGATCAAAGACAAGGAGCTGGAATCCATCCTCGACGAGCTGGAGGTCATCCTGTTCGAAGCCGACGTCGCCTTTTCGGTGGCAGAGGAGATAAAGAACGGCGTCCGTGAAAATCTCACAGGTAAAAAATACAGCCGCGAATACAGCCTTGACGAGATAGTCGAGATGGCGGTCAGGGATGCTGTTCACAGTGTCCTCAAAGTAAACGAGTTCGACTTCGACGCATGGATGGAGGCCAGGCAGAGGCCCGCCATCATTATGTTCGTCGGAATAAACGGAACAGGCAAGACGACCGCGATAGCGAAGGTCGCCAACCGTCTTCAGAAGCAGAACATGACCGTAGTGCTCGCCGCCTGCGATACTTTCAGGGCAGGCGCCATCGAGCAGCTCACGATCCACGCCGACCGCCTGGGAACAAAGATCGTCAAACACGCGCAGGATGCGGATCCCGCGGCCGTCGCATACGACGCGATAGAGCACGCCAGGTCCAAAAGAAGGGACGCCGTCCTCATCGACACCGCAGGCAGGATGCAGACCAACAGCAACCTGATCGAGGAAATGAAAAAGGTCGCAAGGATAGCCAAACCGGACCTGAAGGTGTTCGTGGGCGATTCGTTGGCAGGCAACGACGCGATAGAGCAGGCCAAGGTGTTCGATGCGGCGATCGGGATCGACGCGATAATACTCACCAAGATCGACACCGACGCAAAAGGCGGAGCCGCGCTTTCGATAGCCCACACGATCGGGAAGCCGATAGCCTTCGTCTGCAACGGACAGGAATACGAAGACATCCAGAAATTCAGTGCCGAATGGATGCTGAACCGCCTGTTCGATTAAACGCACAGCTTATAGAACAGCGTGGCGAAAACCTTCGCATCTGTGACTATATCTTCGATCACCACGTACTCGTTGGGAGTGTGCAGGGTCCCTCCCCCCGTCTCCCAGACATATGCGTTGTATCCCTTTGCACGGAAGAAATTGGCGCATGTGGCGCCTCCCACTCCCACGGATGTCGGCTCACTGCCGGTCACATACTTGACTGAATCGCGAAGTGCCAGATATGCGGGGTCTTCGGTAGACGATTGTCTTCCCGAACGATGACGCTGTATCTCGACGACAGATATGTCTGCGCCGTACTTTTCTGAAATGCAGGAGGCTGCACGCCGTGCCGTTATCACCACATCGTCCATGTCGTACTCCGGAAGCAGACGGATGTCCATTGAGAATTCGTGATAACCGGGCACCGTGTTGACGTTCTCCACTGTCGCGATGCTCCGGGTGGGTTCGAAGGTTGACCTCGGGGGCATGAACATCGGGTCGCAGCCCGGAAATTCCTTAGCGAACTCTTTTTCAAGCTCCACTATCAGATGGGACGACGCCCTTAGGGCGTTGACCCCCTTGTCCGGAGTTGAACCGTGGGTCGACCTGCCCGAGACCTCGAAATTAAGCCAGATCAGGTTCTTTTCGGCAACTTCTATATGTTTTCCGCCGGGGCTTCCCCAATCCGGAACGATGAACACATCTTTTTCCGAGAAGTATCCCCTGTCCAGAAGGTACGCGATGCCCATGGCGCTGGTCGTCTCCTCGTCAGCCACGTATGCGATGCCTATGGACCTCTTCTTCAGGTCCTTTCCTTCTATGAACTTGGATGCGAACATGGACGATATCACGGCCTGCCCGTTATCCTCGGTGCCGCGGCCATATATCCTGCCGTTTTCGATACGCGGCTCGAAGGGGGGGCTTTCCCAGTCGTCCAGATCCCCTACGGGGACCGTGTCCATGTGGGCAACTATCCAAACGGTGCCTTCTTCCTTACCGTTCTTTCTGGCCAGGATGTTGGGCCTGGTGACGGAGGGGTCCGTGTCGTCAGGAACGTCTATCCTTTCTATGCTGTCGTACCCCTGGAGCCTGGAAACGAGGTGGTCGGCCCGTTCGCCCTCTCCGCGGCCGCCGTTGACCGGGGCTATCGCGGGGATCCTTATCATATCGACCATCTCCTTCACGATGTCGGCCCGGGACCCATCGATCTTCTCCAGAACGGCTTCCAGATCCATGACACTCGATTACCTGATATGTTGATATTACTTTCTTACCCGGGAGGCCGGGCAGAAAAAAGTTAAGGGGTTTGCGATGGTTCGGTCTTCATTCGCGCTTGACTATCATCGTGACCGCATTTCCTCCGCCCAGGCAGAGCGTGCCCAGGCCGACGCTCTTCTTCCTGTCCTCAAGGGCGTAGAGCAGGGTTGTGATGACCCTCGCGCCCGAGCACCCGATGGGGTGTCCCAACGCTATGGCTCCTCCGTTCACGTTAAATATCTCGTCCGGAACGCCGAGCTCCTTCTTCACTGCGCAGGATGCGGTGGCGAAGGCCTCGTTGTGCTCGAAGAGGTCGATGTCGTCGATCGTCATTCCCGACATTTTCAGGACGTGCCTCGTCGTGGGGATGGGCGCCTCCATTATGAGCTCGGGCTTCACTCCGCGTTCTCCGTATGCCACTATGGATGCCATCGGCCTTATCCCATGCTCCTCGGCCCATTTTCTGGACGAGATCACCATCGCGGACGCTCCGTCGCTGAGCTGCGAGGAGTTCCCTGCGGTCACGACGCCGTCCTTTTTGAATGCGGGCTTAAGCTTCCCCAGGGACTCCATCGTCGTGTCGGCCCTCACACCCTCGTCCTGTTTGACGACTATGTCTTCTTTCCTTCCTTTGACCGTTACCGGGACTATCTCCCTGTCGAACTTGCCTTTTGCCTGGGCCTCGGCGGCCTTGAGGTTGCTCTGGTAGGCCATGGTATCGGCGTCTTCCCTTGTGACCTTGAAGCGCTCTGCCACGATCTCTCCGGTGATGCCCATGTGCTGGTCGTTGAAAACATCCCATAGGCCGTCGTAGACCATCGAGTCCACGGCGGGCTGGTCTCCCATCTTGAATCCCCATCTGGCTCCCTTGAGGAGGTACGGGGCGGAGCTCATGTTCTCCATGCCGCCTACGGCCAACACTTCGTATTGTCCCGCTTTGATCGCATCTGCGGCGAGCATCGCGGATTTCATTCCGGAGCCGCAAACTGCATTGACGGTGAAAGAACCTATCTCGACGGGCAGTCCGGCGGCGACCGCCGCCTGCCTTGCGGGGTTCTGCCCCATGCCGGCAGAGATCACGTTGCCCATTATGCATTCCTGTATATCTTCGGGGGATATGCCGGCCCTGGATACCGCCTCTTTGATAGCGATGCCTCCCAGGTCCTTGGCTTTGACGTCCATCAGCGATTTTCCGTATTTTCCTATAGGGGTCCTTGTTGCGCTTAGAATAACTGCCTCTTGCATTTTTAGCGGCCTCCAATTCTGGTTCGTAGTGTCGATTTTCGCTATATAATATTGTCGGTGATTAGATACGGCTATTGACGAACTCGACGGGCTGTTCCTCGCCCATTCTCTTCAAAGGCTTGGATAGGTGTCTGCGGGAGGAGGAGGGGGGCTCGTACCATCCCGGGACGATCCATCTGGTGTTCTCCCTCTTCACCGGTTCGCCCGAAGATGTGCCGCATCTGCGGCAGCGGTATCCCTTTCCCTTTCCTACGGACTCCATTGTCCTTCCGCACTTTCCGCACAGGGGATTGGATATCTTCTCGAACTCCCCGACGGTGCCGATCACCCTCATCTTCTCGACGTTGACGGTCCTGGGCTCGGTTCGCATCTCGCCCATCACGCCGACGGCGTCTCCTGCCGTCAGCCATTCAAAGGCGGACCTGAACTCCTTGGACGGCTCGTACGCCGTGCATTCCACGGTGCCGAAGCCTGTATCGAGGCATACCACCACATGTCCCCCGGGAAGATGGCGCCTCGATAGGACTGTCCCTTCTATGTAGTAGGAGCTCATGGGCTCGAGTTCTTTCGGACGGTAGACTATGTGGTCGTCGGTCCCCTGGTTCGTAAGGAAAACGAATCTGCGCTCAAGCGGCTCTGTGCGTATCACGGCCGAGGCGCCGGGGAGGTCCTCCGCCCTGTCGCCGCGCAGACCGTACATGACCGGGCAGGGGGTGCCGGGAACCATGGATACCTTATGGAACCTTTCCTCCCAGCTGTTGAAAGTTGACGGGAAAGAACGGTCCATCTCCCCGATGGATTCGGGCTCGAGCACCCTTTCCGTGCCCCATCTGTGCCTCGGGCGGTATGTGATCATCTCGTACGTGCTGTCGCGGGGCCTCCAGGCCATCCCGCAAGTTGAACCTATTATGCCTCTTCCGTTCCCGAATCCGCTGCGAAGCGCGCCGATACGGTCCAACTCCTCTTCGACGTCCGATCTTTCCACTATTCTTCTGACGCCCTTCCAGTAATAGGACTGGGACGGTTTCTTTTCAGATACGACGATTCCCGAGTCGGATGAAAAATGACGGTTGCCCTTCACTATGGGGATGATCCTCTCGAGAAGCTCTCCGGCATCCGGCTCCCAGCGAATCTGCCTTTCGTAACAGAAAAACTCCTTTCCGGAAATTTCACCGACCTTGGTCTTTTTTCCCCCACCGTGTCCAACTCTGAGGGAGAGGGACCCGTTTCCGCGTGTTTTCCACGGAACCGCCGGATTGAGACGCACCAATCTGGGATAACCTATCAGGTCCAGATCGTCAATTTCTTTCATCACTTCCGTGGCCAAAAATGTCGTGCACAGGCCCTCGTTCGAGTCCGTGTCGTCGAATGAAACGTACACGCTTCGGACCCAACGCATTCAATTATTTTATTCATGTTCTGCGAGTATCATATTTTTAAGGAATATCAGTTCGTTATCTTTAGAAAAATCCCCGTAAAAGAAGTAAACACCCAAATCGTCCGGGCATTTTTCATAAAAACATTTGAATAATGAGGCATCGGAAGTTTCCACCGAAAAAACAAAACCGTTCTCTGTTTCTCTTACATCGAAAGCAATTCCCAAAACACGATCGCTTTCGCCTTCTGTTCTCGCATCCGAAACAGACCATGCGATCATGAATACCGATAGCAGCGATATCGATATTATGAAATATCTATCCCTGAGAATGCCTGGCACAGGATATGAGAGATAGTGTAATGACTTTAATGAAGCCGCTACAGTTAGGCTGAACCCCCCCACCCCTTCATTTCCACTGCAAAGGATAAAAAAGAAGGGGCTTGAAAAAATATATCGCTTCTTAGGAAAGACTGCCGATGATATACAGAATTCCAATGAAAAGTGCGATTCCGAGGACGCAAGCACCGATAACGACTATTGCTTTGTGTTTCATATTATCCATTCCTGAATGACTATGACGGAAATACGATTTAATTATAAAATGGATGCATAATGAGATTGATAAACATCATTGCATCCAACTCTAAAAATCATTATATGCTTGCTTATTATAGATGAGAAAATGCGGTGTTTCCTTTGAATGAGGGCGAGTCGATTTTCAAGCATTACATGGATAAACGAAATCCGCTTGTAAAAAATAAGAGGATCCTTCAGTCGTCATATATTCCCGAACAGCTCCCGCATAGAGAAGAACAGATAAAAGAAATCGTAGAGATTGTTGCACCATCTTTAGCAAAAGACAAACCATCCAATATACTTATTATCGGAAAGACAGGAACCGGTAAAACCGCAGTGGTGAAATATATCGGCAAAGAATTGAAAAAGGCCGATGAAAATGAAGAAAACTGTTCTTTCATATACATCAACTGCGAAGTTGTGGATACTCCTTACGGAATACTTTACAACATCGGAAGCCAGATAATAAAGGATGAAACAAAAAGCATTCCTTTCACAGGTTGGAGTCTTGACAGGGTTTTTAGTGAACTTACTAAATATGTCGATAAAGAAAACAAAATTTACATAATCGTTCTGGATGAAATCGACAGATCTTTTCAGAAGAACGGAGACGATATTTTCTATTTTCTCACTACGATAAACGAAGTTTTGGAACAATCTAAAGTATCGATAATAGGAATCAGCAACAATCCGAAATTCACTGATTTTCTCGATCCGAAGATAAAAAGCAGATTGGGTGAAGAAAAAATAATATTCCCTCCATATAACACTGTCCAACTAGAAGATATTTTAAAAGACAGATCGGAAGAGGCTTTTGAAAAGGGAGTACTTTCTCAAGGAGTTGTATCATACTGTGCCGCACTTTCGGCCCAGGACATGGGCGATGCAAGGAGAGCCTTGGATCTTCTCAGAATCGCTTCTGATATAGCTGAAAGGAATAATGACAATATCATAACGGAAGCGCATGTAAAATATGCAAAGAACAAAATCGAACTGGATGCCGTTTCAGAGGTAGTAAGAACACTCACGCCTCAATCAAAAACCGTTCTGATGAGCATCGTGATCAATACAGAGAACGACAATCCGACGATGAACACCGGAGATGTCTTCACAACATACAAACACATATCAGAAATTCTTGAATCATCGACTCTCACGCAAAGAAGGGTCGCGGGTCTGATATCGGAATTAGATATGATGGGAATAATTCACGCGAGGGTCAAATCTTTCGGTCGCGCCGGAAGAACGAGAGAGATCGAACTTGGCAGCAAAGAAGTCATGGAACTGATCAAATCAGACGTGTTATTTAAAAAATTGAAAAATTATAAAAATGTCAAGCAGACCACCTTGATATGATCGTTTTTCGTTTGCAGTGGAAATGAAGGGGTGGGGGGGTTTACGCCGTCAGGTTTTCTTTCTTCTTTTTTCTGTGATCACTCCGATGTATAGTACATACAAAGAAAGAACAAGGAACAACATACCCAGCATAAAAAATCCTAAAGAAGGTAAGCTGTTGGGAGAATGATGGTCGACGATATACGCTCTCCCATCAAACGAAAGTTTCAAACATCCTACCCAAGGTATTTCAATTACAGGAACAGAGATGATCCTATCTTCGGTCACCAGTCCTGCGATCACAAAGTCGGTACCGTAAAAAGAACTCTGGTCGATGATAGTGTTGTTGTCCCCCATGGTCACATATCCGGAGACTCCCGCATCGGTTTTGCTGAGGATGAACTCGATATTGATATACACATCGAGCCCCCTATATCCCAGATCTTTGAGGATTATATCTTCCCTGAGCATGTCCGGGTCGAGTTCCGTCCCGGGCGAATCCGCGCTTTCCCAAGAGGGATAAGCATCCAAATATGGTATACTGGCATATTTTCCGGAACTGTCCTCTTTTACTTCAATTTGAAGCAATAATCTGTGTATTATACTGGAACCGTAATCTCCCCTGTAGATTATCACGCTGCCATAATCTCCGAATGTCCCGAAGCCCGTCGTTCGGCCCTCGAGATAGGTCTGCAGATCGATCATGGATTTGTCTCTAACGATGACCATGTCGCCGGTGTCTATTATTCCCAGTTCCGAACTGTGGTCGTCGTGCTGCATGCTCTGAGAAGTCACCAGCGAGAAATACGGATTGTGCCCCGAATAAATATGAATACCAACGTAGCCAGATAAAAACACCAATAATATCGCCACAATTGCAATAAGGGTGTTCTTATCTTCCCGATCCATAAAAGTAAAACAACTAAGCGTTATTTAACGCTCTCAATCACTATATATGAAAATCTCCATGAAGAGACGATGGAAAGACCCTCTAACGACGAGTATTTCATGAATATGGCCAAACTCGTAGCCACAAGGTCGACATGCATACGGAGGCAGGTCGGAGCTGTTATCGTAAAGGATAAAAGGGTGCTCTCCACAGGGTACAACGGGGCGCCCAAGGGATCGAGGCACTGCGATGAGCTGGGATGCATCCGCGAGATACTTGATGTTCCATCGGGCACCAGGCACGAGCTTTGCAGGGGCGTTCACGCGGAGCAGAACGCGGTGGTGCAGGCGGCCTACTTCGGTGTAAGCGTGAAGGACGCATCGATCTACACCACCACATATCCGTGTTCTATGTGTGCAAAGATCATAATCAATGCGGGCATAACCGAAATTGTGTTCGGCGAAGGCTATCCCGACGACCTGTCCAAAGAGCTCTTGGAAGAATCGGGCATGATAGTTAGAAAATACCCCGCCTGAGTTATTTTTGTTATTATAGAGTATATAAACGTCCACAATTACCATTAAGTATATTCTTCGATATAACTGCCCAAAAGGTCGGGGAGTTTAATTTGAGCCGAACTGAAATACTTACGGAGATTAAGGACGCGGAGAAGGCCGCTGACGCCAAGGTCGAAAAGGCCCGTGGCGAAAGCAGGGAGGCTTTATCCAAAGCCCGCAGGGATTCTGTGAAGAGGATTCAGGACGAGGAAGCTAAGATACGCAGCTCCACCGAGTCCAATATCGCAGCAAAGAGCATGGAGCTTCAGGCTAAACGCGAAGAGCTCCTCAAAAAGGGCAGGTCGCAGGCCAAAGCCCTCCAGAATGCTTCTGAAGCTAAGATGAAGGAAGTCAAAGATTTTCTCAACAAAGAATTCGAGAGGACCCTAGATGTCACTTCCTGAGTCGATGAGTAGGATTGTTGTTGCGGGTACCAAAGCCCACATGGACGAGGCCATAGAGGTCTTGTACGGTGCCGAAGCGGTACACCTGATCGATCATACCGTCGACGCGGACGAGGGCTTTTCCATAGGTTCGCCCCGTGAATATTCATCCAAAGCATCCGAGAGGCTGCTGAAGGTGAGGTCCATGGAGAAAGAGCTTGGTATAAACAAACATACCAAGACTCCTAGCTTACCTGTTGAAAAGGTAAAGAGCCGGATATTATCCAACAGCGTCGAATCAGCCGAGGACGAAATAATGAAGGTCCTCGACAGAAGGAATGATCTCAACCAGAGAATCGCCGCACTAAACACTAAGAAAAACAACCTTGAAATTATGCAGATGCTCCCGGTGGACCTCCAGTTCTATGGCGGTTACGAGAGCATCGTAGCCATTGTGGGAACCGTCGCCGAAGACCCCTCCGAGGCCCTTATAAAGGCCATGGACGTGGAGTTTTTTGTTGCGACCATGAAGAAGGGACCCACCGCGGTCGCCGTTTTCATGAGGAACAGGGACAGGGATAAGACAATGTCTACCCTCTCTGCCTTCGGATTCTCCGAAATCCAGGTGCCCGTCGGGGCGACCGGGTCGCCCGCAGAGGCCCTGAAGGCCACCGAGGCCGAGATCGCAGACGCCGAGGCAGGCCTTGCAAAGGTCGAAGAGGAGCTCGCCGCGATCAAAGAAAGGCATCAGGCCTTCCTGAGGGCATCGGACGAGGACCTCTCGATAACGGTCGAGAAGGGCGAGGTCCCCCTGAGGATAGCCACGAGCGAATATTCGTTCGTGATAGACGCGTGGGTTCCCACCAAGATGGTGGACCAGGTAAAAGAGAAACTGGAGAAGGACTCGGAAGGCAGAATGTACGTCGAGTTCCAGGAGACCCGCGGACGCAAGGATGCGGAGACCGAGGCGGTCGAGAAGCGCTTCAAGACCGTTCCCACCAGGATGAACAACGGGAGATACTCCAGCGGTTACGAGTACGCCACCAAGCTCGTGGACGTGCCGAAGTACCAGGAGATCGACCCGACAATACTGATAGCGATATTCCTGCCAATGTTCTTCGGATTCATGGTGGGAGACGTCGGATACGCGATCCCGTTCATAATACTCGGAGCATACGGGCTCAAAGTCACAAAGGGCAGGGACTGGCGCATAATAGCCCGCGTCCTGTTCTTCGGTGGCATATGGTCGTTCCTGTTCGGACTCCTGTTCTACGGAGAATGTCTGGGAATGCACTTCACAGGCACGTATTCGCCCACCGGCATAACGTGGGAGCACATATTCGGCATGGAGGAGGGAGCGCTCGGCGCATTCTCCGCAGTCCTGCCTGACTTCATACACTCCGAGGGAGGACACATCGTCACCCACGTGGGCGTCGGAAAGCTTGTGGAGATCCCGCTTCTTCTGAAGCTGTCGGTCTACATAGGCGTCGTGCACCTGATGATCGGGTACATATGCTCGTTCATCAACCTCAAGATGAGGCACGGCTTCAAGCACGCCTTCATGGAGCAGGGAGGATGGATACTGGCATTCGTCGGGCTGGTAATGTTCTGTTACGCTTTGGCCAACGCGCTGATCGGCGGTAACATGGGCGACCTGACGACAGTCTACATGGTGCCCTTCGCAGTAGGACTCGTGCTGTTGGTCGCAGGATGCGGCATCAACATCAAGAGCCACGGCGGAATGAGCATCATGGAGCTGCCCGGAATCGTAGGGAACATTCTTTCCTACACCCGTTTGGCGGCCATCGGAATGTCCAAAGCGGGCATGGCGCTGGCCTTCAACTATATTGCGTTTATTATGATCTACGACTCGATGGGAGGCATTCTGGGTATCATACTCGGATTCGCCGTGTTCCTCATCGGCCACCTCATGATATTCTTCCTGGCTATCTTATCTGCGGGACTGCACAGCCTAAGGCTGCAGTACGTGGAGCTGATGGCCAAGTTCTTTGTCGGAGGCGGAAAGGAGTATACTCCTTTGAAGGTCACACGCAAGAAAACCCATTACGAACCCCTTAACACAGAAAACAAAACCAAAGCAGAGGTATAAATATGGCATTGGAAGGAGACGTAGGATCTGGATTGATTGCAATCGGAGCAGGAATAGCAGTTGGACTCGCCGGACTTGGATCCGGTATGGCCGAGAAAGACATCGGTGCCGCAGCAGTGGGCGCCATCACGGAAGACGCCAGCCTTTTCGGAAAGGCTATGATTTACATGGTTCTTCCTGAGACAATCGTCATCTTCGGACTGGTCATCGCTATCCTTGCTATCTTCGTTATGTGAAGCCAGAGGCTCATCTCATGGCATTGGAAAGCGTCACGAAGGAGATACAGGCGGATGCCGACGCCAAGGTAAGGTCCATAATGGACTCTACCAAGGCCGAGATCCAAAAGATCGAGGCAGAGGCCGAAGCCCGTATCTCTGAAATGAAGACAAGCGAGGATAAGAGGCTCGCGAGCGAGATCGAGCGCCTTGACCGCCAGGAGATCTCCAGCGCCGAGCTGGAGAGTAAGAACCTGGTACTGGCCAAGAAGAAGGAGATTCTCGCCCGCGCATTCGACGAAGCACTCGCGGAGCTGGAGTCCTCCTCTAAGGCGGACAAGCTGGCACGCTACAAGGCCCTCGTCAAGGATGCCAAGAAGCTGATACCTGCGCCGATCGCGGTCATTTCCGACAAAGACAGCTTCACCGCCGAGGAACTCGGCGTGGAGTCGGTCGAGAAGGACGGCGGGATCAGCGCGGGGATCATCCTCAGGAGCAAGGACGGAAGCACAGAGGTCGACCTGCAGTACAGAACGTTGCTGAGCGACATCTGGGACAGCAACCTGAAAGCCCTATCGGATATCCTGTTCGGGTGAACACATGTTCAGGCGCAACACGAGACGTGGCAACTACGCATACACGGTAACCCGGGTCAAAGCGAAGAAGTCCCAGCTGATCAAGGAAGAGGAATACAACAAGATGTTGCTGATGTCCCTTCCCGAGATATCCCGCTACATGAGCGAGAGCGGATACCAGAAGGAGATGTCCGAGCTCGCAGGCAGGATGTCCGGAATCGACCTGGTGGAGTACGCCTCCTACCTGAACATGTCTAGGGTGTTCACTAGCATCCTCAAGGCATCGGAGGGGGAGCTGTACACAATGGTCTCGGCGTACCTGGAGAAATGGAACATCTGGAACGTCAAGATGATCCTTCGCGGAAAGTCCTTCGGACTTGACGAGAAGAACATCAAGGAGGACCTTGTTCCCGCGGGAAGCCTCAAAGAGGCGCAGCTGGACAAGCTCCTGTCGCTATCCACCGTCGAGGAGATCCTGACGGAATACAGCAGGATGGACTCCGTGAACATCCCTTCGGACCTCATAGCGGGGTACATGGGAACTTCAGGAGGGCTCTCGGTGATAGAGGACTTCCTTGACAAGTTCAAGTATGCCAGGCTTCTTCAGGCCATCGTCCCGGACAGCAGGCCCACCCTGATGTTCCAGGACTACATAAGGCACGAGATAGACCTGGTGAACTTCTCCACGATAATGAAGCTCAAGGCCGAAGGGATCCACGGCGAGGCCAACGTCATGGAATACATCATCCCCGGAGGGAAGCAGATCGACAGGAGGACGGCAGCTCAGCTCGCCAACATCGAGTCGGTCTCCGGAGTATCCAGCGAGATATCCCAGATGGACTTCTACGAGGCCGTGAAGCCCCTCCTGGACGCCCCTGTCGTTTCGATAAGAGCGGTCGAGAGCGCATTGAAGAGATATGACATGGAACGCGCTAAAAAGTTCTCTCATATGAACCCGCTGTCGGTCGCCCCGGTCATGGACTTCATGATCCACAAGGAGAACGAGATCTCCAACATACTTGCCATCGCAAGGGGGATCCAGAGCGGGCTGGACACCGAAGTTATCAAAGGGCTGCTGGTGATCTGATGGAGATAGCTGTTATCGGTAACGAGGAGTTCGTGCTCGGGTTCCGCCTTGCGGGGCTCAGGATGGTATTCGTCGCAGACGAAATGAACTACCAGGAGAAAATGCTGGAAGCAATGGGCGATCCTAACATAGGGATCCTGGCGGTCGACGCCAAGGACCTAGCATACCTGTCCCACAACGTCAGGAACAGGGTGTTGGATTCGATCCAGCCGGTCATAGTGCCGGTGGGAGGCGACGAAAGCGACCTCCGTGAGAAAGTAAAGAGAGTAATTGGCGTTGATTTATACAAAGCAGAGGATGAATGAATGACCGCTGAACAAGGTGTAATTTACAGGGTTGCCGGACCGGTCGTGACCGCCATCGGGATCTCGCCCAGGATGTACGACGTCGTGCATGTTGGCAACGAGAAACTTATGGGAGAGGTCATCAAGATCGTAGGCGACAAGACAATCATCCAGGTTTACGAGGAGACGTCCGGTATCAAACCCGGAGAACCGGTTACCAACACCGGGCTTCCTCTCGTCGTAGAGCTGGGACCCGGACTTCTGACCTCCGTCTACGACGGTATTCAGAGGCCCCTGCCCGTCCTCAGGGAGATGATGGGAGACTTCATCTTCCGCGGTGCCAGGGCACCCGGACTGAGCAGAGATGCAGAATGGGAGTTCGTGCCCGCGGTGAAAGCCGGGGACGAGGTATCGCCCGGGCAGGTGCTCGGTACGGTCCAGGAAGGGCCCATGGTGCACAAGATCATGGTGCCCCCCGCCGTTCCTAAAGGAAAGGTCGAAAAGGTAGCAGAGAAGGGAAAATACAACGTCGACAAGGTCGTAGCAGTCGTCGACGGGCGCGAGCTCACGATGGTCCAGAAATGGCCCGTCCGCGGTCCCCGTCCGGTCGCCGAGAAATACATGCCTGACGTGCCCCTCATCACAGGGCTCAGGGTCCTGGACACGATGTTCCCCCTCGCAAAGGGAGGAGCGGCCGCCATCCCCGGTGCGTTCGGTACCGGAAAGACGGTCACACAGCAGTCCCTGGCCAAATTCTCGGACGCCGAGATCGTGGTGTACATCGGATGCGGAGAGCGCGGGAACGAGATGACGGAGGTCCTTACGGAATTCCCCGAGCTCTCGGACCCGAAGACAGGCGAGTCCCTCATGAAGAGGACCGTCCTGATCGCCAACACCTCCAACATGCCCGTCGCCGCGAGGGAAGCGTCCGTCTACACGGGAATGACCATCGCGGAATACTTCAGAGACATGGGATACAACGTGGCACTGATGGCCGACTCCACCTCCAGGTGGGCCGAGGCCATGCGTGAGATCTCCTCCAGGCTGGAAGAGATGCCCGGAGAAGAGGGATACCCCGCATACCTTGCGGGACGTCTGTCCGAGTTCTACGAGCGCGCATGCCGTGCGAAGACCCTCAACGGACAGGACGGATCGGTCACCGTCATCGGTGCGGTCTCTCCTCCGGGAGGAGACCTCTCCGAGCCCGTCACGCAGAACACCCTGCGTATCGTGCGCGTGTTCTGGGCCCTCGACACCAAGCTTAGGGAGAGGAGGCACTTCCCCACCATCAACTGGCTCACTTCGTACACCATGTACGGAAAGGACCTTGCGGGATGGTTCAAGAAGAACGTCTCCGAGGACTTCATCGAGCAGAGGGCATGGGCAATGCAGGTCCTCCAGAAGGAGTCCGAGCTGCAGGAGGTCGTGCAGATGGTCGGTTCCGACTCTCTGCCGGACGAGCAGAAGATGACCCTCGAGGTCGCCAGGATGATACGCGAGATATTCCTCCAGCAGAACGCCTACCACCCCATCGACTGTTTCTGCCCCATGGAGAGGCAGTACGTCATGGTCAAGCTCATCAGGAAATTCTCCGACCTGGCCGATAAAGCGATCGCCAACGGCATAGCCGTCGACAAGATCGCTTACCTCCCCGTGAGGCAGAGGTTCAACCAGGCCAAGTACGAAGAGAAGATCGACGAGGAGCTGAAAGCGGTCGGAGTCGACATGGAAGAACAGTTCAAGGGACTGGGAGTGTGATACTATGGCAAAAGTAACCAAAGAGTACAAGACGGTCTCCCAGATCGCTGGACCTCTCATCTTCGTCAAGAAGACCGAGCCGGTCGGTTACCAGGAGATGGTCGCGGTCAGGCTCTCCGACGGAAGCGTCAGGAGAGGACAGGTCCTCGATTCGTCCGATGACCTGGTCGTCGTTCAGATCTTCGAAGGCACAACCGGTATCGACAGGTCCGCGTCCGTGCGCTTCCTCGGAGAGGCCATGAAGATGCCCGTCTCCAGGGACATGCTCGGAAGGGTCCTTTCCGGAGCCGGAGAGCCCATCGACGGAGGGGCGGCCATCGTCCCCGAGAAAGAGCTCGGGATCGAAGGTGCGGCCATCAACCCGTGGGCGAGGGACAGCCCGGCCGATTTCATAGAGACCGGAATATCCACCATCGATGGTATGAACACCCTGGTCAGGGGACAGAAGCTGCCGATATTCTCGGCGTCCGGTCTGCCCCACAACGACATAGCCCTGCAGATCGCAAGGCAGGCGAAGGTACGCGGAGAGAACGAAGAGTTCGCCGTGGTGTTCATCGCCATGGGTATAACCAACGAAGAGAAGCAGATGTTCATGAAGGAGTTCGAGAGGACCGGAGCGCTCAAGAGCGCGGTGGTCTTCCTCAACCTGGCGGACGACCCCGCCGTCGAGCGTATAGTCACCCCGCGTCTGGGACTCACCACCGCGGAGTACATGGCCTTCGAGCTGGGAATGCAGGTGCTGGTCATCATGACCGACGTCACCAACTACTGCGAGGCGCTGCGTCAGGTGTCCGCGGCCAGGGAAGAAGTGCCCGGAAGGCGCGGATACCCCGGTTACATGTACACCGACCTTGCGCAGCTGTACGAGCGTGCCGGAAGGATCAAGGACAAGAAAGGATCGATCACACAGATCCCCATCCTTTCGATGCCCGGAGACGACATCACGCACCCCATCCCCGACCTGTCCGGTTACATCACCGAGGGTCAGATCGTGCTTTCGAGGGAGCTGCACCGCAACGGCATATACCCGCCGGTCAACGTCTCGTCCTCGCTCAGCCGTCTGATGAACTCCGGTATCGGAAAGGGAAAGACCAGGGACGACCACAAGGCCGTCTCGGACCAGCTGTACGCCGCATATGCGGAGGGCAAGGACCTGAGGGGTCTCGTGGCGATCGTAGGAAAGGACTCCCTTTCCGAGAAGGACAGGAAATACCTGGACTTCGCAGACCTCTTCGAAGACCGTATCGTCCGTCAGGGACACGACGAGGACCGTTCCATCGAACAGACCCTCGACATCTCCTGGGACATACTCACCGAGCTCGACGTGGACCAGCTGACCAGGATCGACCGCAAGTACATCGAGAAGTACCTCCCGAAGAAGTGATCCGATGTCAGCCCACGAGATAACCCCCAACCGCTCGGTCCTCCTGGACCTCAAGAGAAGGATCAAGCTCACCAAAGGCGGGCACAAGATCCTGAAGATGAAGAGGGACGGCCTCATCATCGAGTTCTTCGAGACCCTGGAGAAGGCACGCCAGATGCGCGCCGGGGTTTCGTCGGACTACGCGGCGGCAATCGGCAAGATCGCGATCGCGAGGGCGGTCGAGGGCGATATTTCCGTGAAGAGCGCGGCATACGCCCTCCAGGCCGACCATCAGGTCATAGTCGGGAGCAAGAACATCATGGGAATGAAGGTCCCCAAGGTGGAGGCGACCGGATCGATGCACACAGACATAGCCCACAAGGGCTACGGTGTCATATCCACGTCCGCCTACATCGAGGAGGCCTCGGTGGCCTTCGAGAAACTTCTCGAAACCCTGATCAGGGCCGCAGAGGTGGAGACCACCATGAAGAAGCTCCTGGACGAGATCGAGAGGACCAAGAGAAGGGTCAACGCCCTCGAGTTCAAGATCATACCCGATCTCAGAGAAGCCGAGAGGTTCGTCAAGTTCAGTCTCGAAGAGATGGAACGCGAGAACACCACGCGTCTCAAGCACCAGAAAAAGAAGGGCGAGGCAGCCGAGTGAAGCAGTTCGGGGAGATCTGGGACGAGATACGGGAGGACCCCGTTAAACTGAAAAGGGTCTTCACCGCGATCTGGGTCGCAGCCTACTCGATGCTGATGATCGGCTCCTTCGTCATAATCTGGTTTCTGGCAAAGGTCTATCTTTTCTAAACCGTTTAAAAAATCAATTTTATTATCATTTCTTTTCAATGTCCCTTCGGGACATCCTTGTCGATTTTCTTTTTCGAGGACGTTTCCAGTCCTCCGATCCCCGCTATTATGAGCAGCACGAAGAATATGCGGACAGGCGTGGCGGGCTCGTCGAACAGAAGTATGCCGACGATCACCGAGCCCAGGGCGCCGACCCCCACCCATATGGCGTAACCCACGCCCGTGGGCACGCCCCTCTTGAAGGCCAGGTCGAGGAACCAGGTGCTGACGAAAAGGAACGGTATGGTCACGGCGGTCCACAGGAAAACAGAGAAACCCTCCGAAAGGAACATGGTGGTGGCCCAGACGGTCTCGAACAGTCCACCTACGAACAGGTATACCCAGGCGACAGAACTACCCTTCATTCAGGCACCTCCCATAAGCTGAAGTCCCGTTATCCCGACGATGATAACGAACAGGAAGAAGATCTGAAGGCGCTCTATCTTCTCTTTGTAAAGCAGGATCCCCGCGACGACGGTACCGATGGAACCTATGCCGGTCCATATAGCATAAGCCGTCCCCATGTGCATGTCAAGCATAGCCAGCGACAAGAAGAACGGACTTGCGATTATCAGAATGACCGCGGCGACCGCCCACATCCTGTTCCTGTATGAATCGGACTTCCTCAGAGCAATGACCCAGCAGGGCTCCAGGAGCCCTCCTATGATGAGCCATACGGCGGTCAAAAGTTCCATGGGGTCAGTCCATGAAACTTCTCATATTTATTTCGCCCGTTCCCAGATGCACCACCGGCATGATGGCGGGCTCGGGATTGAAATTATGCATCTTCTGATATTCGGTCTGGCTCTGCCACGTGGAGGCGTTGATTATTTTCACCCCGTTGTACTCTCCGGCGCCGGCGCCGTGTATGTGCCCGGAGACGAAAAGGTCGGGCAGGGTCTCCATGGCCAGATAATCCTTCCTCTCGGGAGCGAGGGCGGTCCTCTGGCCGTAGATCGGGGCGAGATGCCTGCGTCTCAGCATCTCCCTCATAACTCCCATCGGGTCGTCGTAAGTGAGCTTCTGAACACCCGCTATCCAGTCATCGATGCTCTTGCCGTGGTATGTCTGTATCACCCTGTCCTCGATCTTCAGGGTCACGGGGTTGCCCACCATCATTATGTTGGAATCGAAGGTCTTGGTGAACATCGTGCCAAGTGCGGGCTGCGGTTCCGCCAGGCGAACGGCGTCGTGGTTGCCGGGGTGGACCACCATCTTGATGTGGTCGGGTATGTCCTTCAGATACTCTGCGAGCTTCTCGTATTGGTCGTAGATGTCGTTGATACTCAGCTCCTCTTCCTGTCCGGGGAATATGCCGATGCCGTCCACCACGTCACCGGGGAACACGATGTAGTCGAGGCTTGTCTTGTAGGCGTTCTCCTTGAGCCATGAGACCATGCGCTTCCACCGGTCCTCCAGGAAAGTGTAGCTGCCCACATGGACGTCGGAAAGGAACGCCACGGAGGATACGGAGTCCGATACTTCCCAGCGGTTCGTTCTGGGCACGTCGGGCCTGAATATCTCGTTGGCTATCAGGAGGTCCCTCCTCCCGTTGGGTTTCCCGGCGATGCCTATCACCTCGTCGCTGACGAACGTCTCGCCGGCGAGCGGAGAATCCTTGGAGATGAAGACCTTGCAGTTGCTCTCGTTGTCCTCGAGAGTGAGGATTATATGCCCGTTCTTGGTGACGCTGACGTCGTAGACCATTCCGATGACCCTCACGTCCCGGTCGAGGTTCATGGCCTTGGCGATGGACATGCTCATGCCGAAATCCCTGCGTCTGGATATTATCCTGCCGAGGATGTCGTACCTGCTGCGGAAGTAGGCTGTGAAATCCGAGATGTCCCCCTCGCAGGTGGAGTTTCCTGTGACGTCGCTGCCGTTGAGCACTTCGATGTCGGTCTGCCTCTTGTTGTGCGGCACGTCCGTCCCGGGGGAAGTGAAGATGGGCGTGTCGCCCGCCAGGCAGTCCTCTATGTCGGAACGGCTGACGAACATCTTGTCGGACGAAAGCGATGCAATGGTCGTGTTCGTGAAGGCGACCGGGTCGGGATTGGACATGATGTAGTCGAGAGCGTCAGGGCTGAGGAATATGCCTCTTTTCGCCGCCGCACCGAGAACATCAGTCTTCATGTCCGGGTATGTTGCATCCCAGATACATAATAATTGCCCGTCCTCCGGGGAGGGTTAAATACACACAATCAATCTCCTGGACATGACATCCGTCAGGATATCCTGCCCCGTAAATCCCAGCGAGTCCGAGGGTCTGGTCCTGGAAGCCGTGATGAAAATATTCCCGGACGCCTCGATGGAAAGGACGCCCTGGGGGTTCGAGGGCGCGGCGCCAGGCATAGAGCACTTCTCCATGTTGGTGAGGCGGCAGAAGATATTGGACGCCGCGCGCGCAGTTCTGATAAAGGGACTGGGCGACGAGCGCACCACGTTCCACCTGAACAAACAGGTGGCGACCGTGGGGAAGGTATCTTTCGCGACCAAAGGGGCCGTGCTGGGAACGATCGACGTCCGCATCGATGACGAAGACATCGAGGGATACATCGACAGCATGCTCCCCCGCACCCTTGACGGAGAAGAGGTATGGTTATGATCGGAGTTTCATGCACGGAGTTCAGCGCACATCCGCTGGAAGAGATGATGCAGGCAGTGTCCAAGGAGTTCGGCCACTGGGAGATATTCGCGGAGGCGGAGCACAGCCTTTCCTCCATATGGTCGAGGCTGAACGCCATAAGGACATCCTATAAAATGACATATTCGCTGCATTCGCCCATAAGCGACACGAACCTCGCCTCTCTGACGGAGAGGATGCGCGAGGCCTCCATACTGGAGATGATATCCACCGCCGAGCTGGCGGCGGAGACCGGAGTCAAGATGATAACCGTCCATCCCGGGGTTTCGTCCCTGAGCGTGCCAGGCATGGAGAGGAAGGCCGTGGAGATGGCCAAGAAGTCGATGAGGACTCTCGACAGGACCGCTTCCGAGTACGGGGTCACTTTTGCGATCGAGAACATGCCCAACTTCCAGCCGATGCTGGGAAAGACCGCCGCCGAACTCGGAGAGATAATAGAAGGAACGAACCTCGGAGTCTGCTTCGACATAGGCCACGCGAATACGACAGGGCAGACGGACGAGATGATATCGACGTTCAGGGACAGGATAGTCAACGTACACGTGCACGACAACATGGGGGACAATGACACCCACATGACCGTAGGTGACGGCACGGTGGATTTCCCCAAGACCATGGAGTCGCTTTCCTGGTACAAGGGACTCTACATAATAGAGTCGAAATCGCTGGCATCGGCGGCCGAGTCAAAGAGAAGGCTGTCAATCCTTCTTGAATGAGTCCGGGAAGAACTCACGGTGACGGAAGCCCTTTGCGAAGGGCACTCCCTTTACTGCAAGTATCACCGTGGTGACTATGCCCAGACCCAGGAGCGACAGTATGAGGATCGACATCGACACCGACCCCATGCCCATCCAAAGGAAGGACTGAAGGTAGTCGTTGACGAAGTGCAGAAGTATCGAAGCGTAAAGACCGTATTTCGAATAAAGATAGCCTGCCGCCAGTCCGAATATGAACGAAGGCAGGATCTTTATAATTCCCCACCCGTCGTAATGGGCGTATCCGAAGACCGCGGAGGAAATTATTATCAGGATCATGGCCGCCTTGCTGATGCCGAAGCCGCCCAGCAGATATCTCGCAGGCCGCTCCTTATTCGATATCAAAGCGAACACCGCCAGCGGAAGACCTATGATAAGGACCCGGGTGATGACCTCCTCCCATACGCTGGCACTTGCGAGTACGAACATCATGTAACGTTCGTCGTTAGTACCGAACGAAGGAAGTCCGGTGCCGCTCCCCAAAGCAACCGGCAACATTATGGCCAGCTGTATGACTATAGTCGAAGGCCATAACAGGCCGAGCCAGTATGCGCTGGTGTCTTCGAGCCCCTTCTTATTTTCCTCCTGTCCGTTTTCCATATGCTTGGAGTACATCTCCCAGGCGAGCCGGGCGAAGCTGAGCATAACGGCCGCCACCAGGAACGCCCAGTATGCCTGGGACCATGCCCCCGAGAAAAACAGTAACACATGAGGAGAGGGAAGGAGGATCAGAAGGCCGTACTCGATATCCGGCGCATAGACGAAAACGTCTGCGAATCTGATGACCAGGGTCGATCCTTCCACGGCCAGTATGATCATGACAAAGACCATGGCCAACAAAGATGCCCAGAAGACCGGGCCGTAATTTCTGTTTTCGGGCACATACGCGTACTGGGTGCCCAATCTCCTTCCGCACCCTCCGCAGAAAGGGGTGCCGGCCGTACGGTAACGGGCGCATTCGGGACAGTCCAGTTTGTTGCCGCACCCTCCGCAGAACGCATGTCCCAGATCTTGGTTTTTTGCGCATTCCGGGCATTTAGCCTGCATTATTCATCACCCATAAGGCCGACCACGCCGTCCACCCTCTCGGAATCGATAACGGCAAGGACACGTCCTCCGTTTTTAGAGATATCGGACAGGCGCAGGGATATATACCTCTCGCGGAGGCCGCTCAGGTACCGGAAGCCCCTCACGGCGTTCACATGCCTGTCCCAGTCCCTGACGAAAGACTCGGGCGAGGACATGTCGAACTTCTTCTTCATCCCCTTCTTCGCGAGACGGTGCTCCCTCACGAACTCCATCGAGCTTACGCTCAGGCAATAAAGTTCGGTATATTCGCAGTCGGGCATGTCCAAGGCAGAAAGTGATTTCGAGTTCGAATCGCAAAGGTCCACCAGCTCGCACCAGGCCGGCGCCGGGAGGCTGACCTCGCCGAACTCCGAGAGCCTCTTCGCGAAGACGGCCTCCAGCTCTCCGGGCTCATATCCGTCCACAAGCTCCGCCCGGTTCCTTACCCCGACGATCTCCTCGGGGCTGAGGGATGCCGCGTACCGGTCGTATCTTCCGAAGGCCTCCCTGACCGCTCTGCCGTACTCGGGAAGCCCCCTGACCACAGGCAGGATGTCGATCACGGCATCCCCGGCCTTAAGGGATATCATTTCTTTGTGCTCCTCGTCATGACCAGGTCTGTGAGCTCGTCGCTGTCGTCTATCTTCCTGAGCTCTTCCGTCGATATGACAGCGGTGGTCTTGATGTTGTTGCGGTCCCTGGTGCGCTCGACTATCACCACAGAAGGCCTTCCGGCCAGGCTGGAGACCTCCGAAGTAACGGAGGCCCTCTGTATCAGCTTCTCCTCGTCCGATCCGGTGCCGGTCAGGATGATGATCTCCTCCACCCTCGAAAGGGCATCGAAGGGGCTCTTCATCACCGGCGTGACGCTGAAACCTATATCCAGAAGTTTGTTCAGCACTTCCGATCCGGTGCGGGCCGCGCCGGTGATCTCGTACTTGTTGGCGGTGTCCTCCGTCTTGTATGCGAACGGGTCCAGAGGCAGGATCATCGGTGTGTTAAGGAACTCCTCGATGCGGAGCGCGGCGTCTATCATCGCCCCCATGCCCGATTCGTACATCTGCACCGTGCGCCTTGAGACGCCTGCCATCTCGGCTATCGCGCCAAGGCTGAGGCCCTCCCTGTTCCTGATGCTCTTCAGAAGTTCGCCGTCCAGTTTGACGTAAAGCCCGCCGGGCGCCGCGAATATCAACGGAGGGACCTCCTCTATCGTATGGTCTGCCAGTGTCTCGTTGGAGATGATGGGGATGTTGAACCTTGAATATACGATCCCCAGCTCCAGAACTCCGGAGCTGGACCTTTCCCCTATGAGCAGCGGACTGGCCTTCAGAGCCTCGGCTAGGACCTTCATCTCCTCGGCGTTCTCCCTTGAAAAGGCATCGACGTTGCTGAGTATCTTTATGATCAGCAGTTTGTCGTCCCTGCGGGCGACTATGTCGAAGCAGACGCTCCGCAGATTCAGGGTGGAGGACACCTCGTAACCGGCGCCTGTCAGTATGGCGCGGGTGGATTCAATAAGCTCCGCTCTGCTCACGGTAATAAAGTGGTAGTTCTTCTATAAAGATTCACTCACATTTTATTTAAGGGGGGAGGCCGGCCGCCCGGGCCGGCTTAAAAAGTTTTTGAGGGAAAAACAACCCTTTAGGTATCATCAGTCGACTTCTATGCGCCTGCCCGACTTCATCTCGTCTTCAGACCTGAAGCTGACCTCCAGGATGCCGTTGTTGTACTCCGCCTTCGCGGAGCCAATGTCTACTTCGCAGGGCAGGGCCACCGTCTTGCGGTATTTCTTGTTGCCAGCGTCCACGGAGATCGATAACGAGTCGGAGGTTGCATCGAGCACGATGTCCTCTTTCTTGGCTCCCGGGACCTCCGCCACGACCCTGACGACGTCCCCTTCCCGGGTCACGTCGGTGAAGGGTTCCCTCACCGTATCTGCCGAAGGAAGGCCCAGCTCCCCTGCGGCGTTCCCGAATTCCTTGACGTGGGCGACCCCGTCGGGACCGCGGTACATCGTGTACCCGTAGGTCTTGACATCGGGGCCGCTCAGATCATCGAATCCGGAGAGCATCTCGTCCATCCTTCTGTTGAAGTTCTCGAACTCCCTGAACAGTATGTTCCAAATGTCTTCGCTCATCTCTATCACTCCTTTTTTCATGTCTTCTCTTTTCTTTTTCAGTACCCGCTGTATTCCTTCAGCCTCCTGGCCGCGGCCGGTCCGAACTTATCGACCGCGCCCTCGAAGTCCTTCATGGCAACCTTGCATGCGTCGATGGCCTCCTGGTCCGGAACATCCCCGGATGCCACGAGGCGCCTGACCGAAGTCATGACGGCCTCGTTGCATATGGCCGCGATGTCTGCTCCGGTGCATCCCTCGGTCATGCCGGCGAGCTTCTTCAGGTCCACATCGTCCTCCAGAGGCTTGCCTCTGGTGTGTATTCCGAATATCGCCTCCCTGGACTCTTCGTCGGGGGGAGCCACGAGCATGCTCTTGTCGAACCTTCCCGGTCTGAGCAGCGCGGGGTCGATCATGTCGGGGCGGTTGGTCGCCGCTATGACCACCACGTTGTTCAGGGCCTCCAGCCCGTCCATCTCGGTCAGCAGCTGGGACACCACGCGTTCGGTCACGTTGCTGTCGCAGCTCCCGGACCCTCTGTTGGGTGCTATGCTGTCGATCTCATCCATGAAGACGACGCAGGGCGACGCCTGCCTAGCCTTCCTGAACGTCTCTCTCACGGCCTTCTCGGACTCCCCGACCCATTTGTTGAGGAACTCCGGTCCCTTGACCGATATGAAGTTCGCCTCGGACTCCGTCGCAACGGCCTTGGCGAGCATGGTCTTTCCGGTTCCGGGCGGACCGTAGAGCAGGATTCCCTTGGGCGGCTTCGCGCCCATGTGCTCGAACACTTTCGCGTACTTCAGAGGCCATTCGACGGCCTCCTTGAGGTCCTGCTTCACCGCCGCAAGTGCGCCGATATCGTCCCATTTCACGTTGGGGCGCTCGATAAGCACCTCCCTCATGGTGGATGGCTGCATGTCCTTGAACGCATCGCGGAAGTCGTCCGCGGTGACGTTGATCTTGTTCAGCACCTCTCCGGGGACCTCCTCGTTCTCGGTGTCGATGTCTGGGAGCACGCGTCTGAGGGATGCCATCGCCGCCTCTTTGGTCAGGGCGGAGATGTCCGCACCCGCGTACCCGTGGGTCCTGTCGGCCACTAGCCCCAGGTCGACGCTGTCGTCTATCGGCATCCCGCGGGTGTGTATCTGGAGGATCTCCAGCCTTCCGTCCCTGTCGGGTATGCCTATCTCGATCTCCCTGTCGAACCTTCCGGGCCTCCTCAGGGCCTCGTCGATGGAGTTCGGCCTGTTGGTGGCCCCTATGACCACGACCTTGCCGCGTGCCTTGAGCCCGTCCATGAGGGCCAGCATCTGTGCCACGACGCGGCGCTCGGTCTCTCCGGTCACCTCGTCCCTCTTGGGTGCGATGCTGTCTATCTCGTCGATGAATATGATGCTGGGCGCGTTCTCCTCGGCATCCTTGAAGATCTCCCTGAGCTTCTCCTCGGACTCGCCGTAGAACTTGCTCATTATCTCGGGCCCTCCGACGTAGACGAAGTTGCTGCTCGTCTCTCCGGCGACGGCCTTGGCGAGCATGGTCTTTCCGGTTCCGGGAGGACCGTGAAGGAGGACCCCCTTGGGGGCCTCTATGCCGAGCCTCTTGAACAGTTCGGGGTGCTTCAGCGGAAGCTCCACCATCTCCCTGATCTTGTTGACCGCGTCGCCAAGTCCGCCGATGTCGTCATAGGACACCTTCGGTATGTCTCCCGACGTCGCGTCCGCCGGCTTCTCGCTGACCTTGACCTGCGTGGCCGAGGTCATTATCGCGGCCTCGCCCGAAGGGGCGAAAGACGTGACCACCAGCTCCATCTTGTTACCCATCACGTTCAGGGCGATGACGTCCCCTTTGGAGAACGCACGCCCCTCGAACACCTGCTTGAGGTATTCGTCCCCGCCCTGGAGCCTCAGCTGGTCCGTCGGCGAGAACGTTATCTTCGCGGCGTTCTTGGCAGTTACCTTCTTTATCGCGACCTTCTCGTCCATGGAGGTCCCGGCGTTCCTTCTCGTGGTGCCGTCCATTCTGACGATTCCGCGGTTGGCGTCCTCGGGCCCTCCTCTGAGGACCTTTGCAACCGTCCTCTTGTCTCCGGATACCTCTACTATGTCCCCGACCCTGATGTCCATCACGGTCATGAGCTCCGGGTCGAGCCTGACCACGCCTCTCCCCGCCTCTCCGGGCTTGAGCTCCGCGACCTTGATGGCCTTGTCGGACCTGTCTTTCATTGCCATTTCTGTTACCTCCTGATCTTGATGTCCTTACCGTCCGGTATCTCGTTTCAAATAGCTGAGAATACCGAATCTTTCCGCTCGGACTTACACTATTATTAGTTTGTCCTTCTATATAAACATATTGTTATTTGTTCAGGTAGGGAGCAATGCACTACTATGCGATAGAGTATCATACGCCGGAAAAGTATACTAAATCTGTCTATCCAAAGATAAAAAATTGACTGTCTAAAAGCAATATTTGTGAAATTATGTAATTTTTTATATTACAACGGTAATATACATACATGCTCATCGATTTTTCCGTAAAGAATTACGGTCCGTTCCGTGACAAGACGAGGCTAAGCCTTCAGAGGACCTCTGCGGACGAGCATCCCGAGAATCTTATCGATTGTCCGGCAATCGGTGAAGAAGCACTCTGTTCGGCAGCTATATTCGGTCCGAACTCTTCTGGAAAATCGTATATCCTCCGTGCCGTGAGTGTTTTGATAGATATGGTCAGGATGCCTCGCATCCCGAATATGAAAATAACTCAATACCAGCCGTTTCGTCTGTCATCCAAGACAGTGAAAGAGCCAGTGGAAATGGAGATCAGATTCGTTACCGACGGGGTCCTGTATCATTATTCTCTTTCATTCGACAGCAACAAAGTTGTTTCCGAGTCGCTTTATCATTATCCTAATGGGCGCAGAAGCAAAGTTTTCGACAGAGAAGGCTCCGAATTCACGTTTACCAAGGTCATGAAGAACCAGAAAGAGATTTCGGAGAAGACCGCTCCCAATTCTACCTATATATCTGTGGCCGCACAGTTCAACAATGAAATATGCCTCAAGGCCCACAGAGGCATGGTCGAGGACATAATATTCATAGCTGGCGAAGCAAAAGGTCTTTTTACTCGGGTCGCACAGATGATAAACGACTCTCCCGATGCAAAAAGACTCATGATACGCGCAATGAAGATCGCCGACTTCGGCATTTCTGATGTGATAAGCAATGTCGAGAAAAAAGACATCTCAGAGCTGGAGCACGATATCCCCTCGCAGCTCCTCGACTACGTCAAGTCAATCTTGGCCAAAAAAGTAACATCGGTCGACCTTGCACTAAAACATGATTTTAATGATTCGGATGCTGACGAGAAAGACCTCTATTTTCCTATCGGTATCGAATCAAACGGCACCATGCAGATGCTGTGCATAATGGGGCCGATTATTGACTCGCTGCAGAACGGCAAGACGATAATAATAGACGAGTTCGGATTATATCTGCACTCCGACATTTCCCACTGGATCATATCGCAGTTCAAGTCAAATCAGAACCCCAAGGGGGCCCAGATAATCGTAAGTACTCACGATCAGATGCTTATGGACACCGCAGAACTGTTCAGAAGGGATCAGATATTTTTCACAAGAAAAAATCCATCTGACGGTTCTTCCGAGCTTTATTCTCTGTCTGATTTCAAAGGTGTGAGAAAGGATACAGACGCTCGAAAAGGATACTCCATAGGGAGGTATGAGGCTCTGCCATTCATTTCACCGGAGGACTTGATAGGATGGGAAAGCAAAGAACCATAAGTCCCAGGTCAAGGGGAACAAGGGAGATAAGCAAAAAGTTTCTGATAATGGTCGAGGGCACGTCAGAGAAAAATTATTTTCGAAGGTTTATAGGACGAAATTCAAAACTTAAGGTAATACCCGTTCAATCCAGTAGGCACGATGCCGTCAGTATCGCAGAGGCATCCGTAAAAAAGTGTGTAGAATACGGCATCTCCAAGAACAATGGGGACAGGTGCGCGGTTGTTTACGATGTAGACCAAAACCCGCGTGACAAAATATTTAGTTCGGAAAAAATTTGCACGCGAGCCGAGGCCGAGATGTACATATCCAATCCATCCTTTGAATGTTGGTTGCTAATGCATTTCAGAGGGGTCGACGGAAACTGCACCCAGGAAACACTTGAAGATGCTTTGACCGAAGCGATGGGTCGCAAGTATGAAAAATCCGGGAAAATCAATGAAAAAATCAATGACAAAATGGTCCTTGAAGCGATTCGCCGTTCTGGAATGAAGATATGCACCCGCGAAGAGAGGAACAGGGACTGCCTGGACAAGTACCCGAGCAGCGCCCTGCATTTTCTCGTCGGGGACATTCTGGACATTTGACCGGGACCATCACAGGGTCGTTTCCGTATTGTACCGCCAGATCGTTTTGGAAATCACGTTAATCATTTAAATAATGTACATTAGTATTCATCAATGTACATAATGATATATATGTTGAACATGATAATACTTTTATGTCGCTACCTAAGGACATAAGAACAACTCTCGATGTCGAAGACATTCCGAAAAAATGGTATAACCTGGCCGCAGACCTGCCGAAACCGCTGGAACCGCCGATCAACCCCAAAACGGGAAAACCCGCAGGACCCGAGGAGCTGGGCTCCCTTTTCTGCAGGGAGATCCTGGAACAGGAGATGTCTCTTGAACGGTACATCGACATCCCCGAGGAGGTCAGGGACAACCTGGTGTACCTCAACCGCCCCTCTCCGCTTCAGAGGGCGTACCGCCTTGAGAAGTATCTCAAGACCCCGGCGAAGATATACTTCAAGAGAGAGGACCTGAGCCCCCTCGGAAGCCATAAGGGGAACACCGCGCTGGCACAGGCATACTACAACGCGGAGGCCGGTATACACACGCTAACTACGGAGACGGGAGCGGGGCAGTGGGGGACGGCCCTTGCGGCGGTGTCCAACCTTTTCGATATCAAGACCACGGTGTTCATGGTCCGCGGAAGCTACGACCAGAAGCCGACCAGGAAGTCGCTCATCGAACTCTACGGGGGAACGATCTACCCGTCGCCGTCGGCGCACACGGAGTTCGGCAAGAAGTATCTCAAGGAGCACCCGGGGACCGTCGGATCGCTCGGAGTGGCGATAACCGAGGCCTGCGAGGTGGCATCGAAGGACCCCGGCACATGCTACTCTCTGGGAAGCGTGCTTAACCACGTCATGCTCCACCAGACCGTGATAGGGCTCGAGGCCATGGAGCAGATGAAGAAAGCGGAGATAGAGCCGGACATGATGATAGCATGTGCCGGCGGAGGTTCGAACTTCGGAGGGTTCTGCTTCCCCATGATGGGCGAGAAGATCAAAGGCCGCACGGAATGCGAGTTCGTAGCCGCCGAGTCCAAGGCCGCACCCAGCATGACGGAGGGGGATTTCAGGTATGACCTGGGGGACACCGGCGGGTACACGCCTCTGCTGATGATGTACACCATGGGGCACGATTACGTGCCGTCGTCCGTGCACGCGGGCGGCCTGAGGTACCACGGCATGTCCCCCCTCGTATCGGCCGCGGTGAACCAGGGCATCGCGAGGGCGGTCGCCTACGACCAGCTCGAGACCTTCGAGGCAGGGGCGATGTTCGTAAAGACCGAGGGCATTGTTCCTGCGCCGGAGTCCACGCATGCGATCAAGGCGGCCATCGACGAGGCGGTCAGATGCCGCAAGACCGGGGAGGAGAAGACCATAGTGTTCTGCCTCTCGGGCCACGGCCTGCTGGACCTGAAGGGGTACTCGGAGTACCTGGACGGCAGCATGAGGTCGTCGGCCAACTAAACCTTTCAAAAAACATTTTCCTTATTTTTCAGATATCAATAAATACGCCCGCTCGGTACAAACCGATATGCCGGGCGAACTGAAGGGGGACTCTGTAATAGTCTCCGACCAGAGGGAGGGCAGCCAGCTTTACAGCAAAGGCAACTACGGCTATCCCCTGAGCGGCGGCGGCCTGGAGCTCGACCTCACCGAGGCGGTCTACCTGGCGGAGAGCAACCGTCTCCTCGTGGAGAGCGAAGGCAGAAGGGTGGGGTTCGACGAGCTGTTCGCCCAGGCCTCGAGGCAGAACGAGGGATTCGACGTCAAGTACCTTGTCTACAGGGACATGAGGTCCCGGGGCTTCGTGGTCAAGACAGAGACCGGCGGTTTCGACCTGTCGGTGTTCCCCCGCGGAAAGACGATGAGCAACTCCCGCCCGGAGTACATGGTCAGAGCGGTCTCCGAGCGCACGGTTCTGGATATCAGCGACTTTTCCGCCGAGATCACCCACACGGAAGGCAGGGGCCGCGAGCTCCTCTACGGGGTGGCGGACGAAGAAGGCGACGTGACCTACTACAAGATGTCCATGAGGGACCCCAGGGGGTCCGTCCCCGCCTGCCGGTCGGGGAAGATCGTCGAGGGGGTGCTCATCAGCGACCGGGTGTTCGTCTTCGACCCCGAGGACTATGGGAGGCTGAAAGAGGCGGGTTTCTTCGGAAAGGACATCGGCGGTGCGCTTCAGCTATCGCTGATAGAGAGTTGCTTCCTCTCCGAAAAAGGAATGCTGAAAGTCATCGGTAACGACGGGAAGTCCGTCGGCCACGGGGACCTCAAGAGGTTCGGTGCGGAGACCCAGAGCGATTTCGATCTGCGGATTTCAGCTTACTACGACCTGAGGTCCCGCGGGCTCGTCGTAAAGACCGGCTTCAAGTACGGCACGCATTTCAGAGTTTACGAGGGGTCGCCGGACGAATGCCACGCCCGTTACCTCGTCCACGCCGTCCCGGCGTCGGACACCGCGATGTGGCCGGAGATATCCAGGACCGTGAGGCTGTCGGGAGGCGTCAAGAAAGACATTCTCTTCTGCCGTATAAGCGACGGGACGGAGTACCTGGAATTCAAATGGTTCAGACCCTGAATCATTCGATGTCTTCCGGCCTTCTCTTCTTGAAGAACCGCGAGTAGACGAGCCTTGCAGTCTCGAGTTTCCATATCGAATGGAACTGCTTGATACGGTCCTTCTCGGTGCATCCGACCAGGCCCAGGACCTCGGGCAGGCTCACGGGCTCGATGACGCTCCCGTTGTCGTGGCCTGTGAAGTCGATACAGGTCTTCTCCAACGCCTTTCTGATCTCCAGGTGCCTGTCGGGGTTCTCGGGTGGGGAATCTATGTCGTATCCGCCTTCCAAGAACTTCTCCTGCGTCATGCAGTGGACGAGCTCCTTCAGTCCGTTGAACCTTCCGGGGAAACTTTCAAGGTCCAGGTCGAGGAGCGCCACCGGCGTCCCCATGGAGAGCGAAGGCAGGGCGGCGTGCATCCTCCTCGTGACAACGCAGTGGGCGGAGCCGTAGAGGTACAGGAACGACTTGGCGAAATGGTTCCTCACATCCATGTCGTAAGATTCCCAGAATTCGTGGGACAGCTCGAATATCGGCCGGTCGGTTATTTCCCTCATGGCCGCCACGGTCTTCTTGGGGAGGTCAACGGCCAGGATGTAGTCCTGCCTCTCGATCGCCGGGTTGGGGAGCAGCGTAAGGGTCAGACAGCCGGAGAAGTATGCCGGCACGTCGTTGTCCTGCATGTACTTCAAGGTGCTGTGGTCCCTGCATCCCACTGGTCCATGCTCCAGGAGATATTCCTTCCCCCGCCTCATGAACCCCTCGCGCCATACCGGAGTGACGTGCATCGATACCAGCAGAGGGTCTATGCCCACCGAGGGAGGGAAATGCTTCGACGTGTCCATGTAGACGCGTTCATTATCATCTTGGTCTTAGGGCCGTCGTACCGCCACATGCTCTCCCGGTTGACGAACCTGTCCACCTTCGGGAGGAACCTGGATGCCGCGACGCTCTGTATGTCGTCCCCTATGTTGTTGGTCGAATACCCCATCATGGAGTAGTCGTTGCCTGAGGTGCCGTTCATTAAACGCCCTCAGAGCTGGATGACTATCCCGAGTTTTTCCGTCAGCTCCTTGTACCTGTTCCTGATCGTGACCTCGGTCACGCCGGCGACGTCTGCGACCTCGCGCTGGGTCCTGCGTTCGTTGCACAGGATCGAAGAGATGTATATGGCCGCGGCCGCGACCCCCGTGGGTCCGCGTCCGGACGTGAGCTCCTTCTCGGAGGCGTCCTTTAGTATCTCTGCGGCCTTGCTCTGCACCTCTCCGCTGAGCTTGAGCTCCGAGCAGAACCTCTGCACGTAGTCCTGGGGCTTGGTGGGCATGAGCTTCAGCTTGAGCTCGCGGGTCATGAAACGGTAGGTGCGTCCGATCTCCTTCCTTCCGACGCGGCTCGCTCCGGCCACCTCGTCGAGGGTCCTCGGGACGCCGCACTGCCTGCACGCCGCGTACAGCGATGCCGCGACCACTCCTTCGATGGAGCGGCCCCTGATGAGGTTCTTGTTGACGGCCTTCCTGTAGATCATCGCCGCGGTCTCTCTGACGTTGCGCGGAAGCCCCATGGCGGAGGCCATCCTGTCCAGTTCCGACAGCGCGAACGCAAGGTTCCTCTCGGTGGCGTTGGATACGCGTATCCTCCTCTGCCACTTCCTGAGCCTGTAGAGCTGGGCGCGGTTCCTGGTGGGTATGCTCTTGCCGTAGCTGTCCTTGTTCTTCCAGGAGATCTCGGTCGAGAGGCCCTTGTCGTGTATAGTGTAAGTCATCGGGGCGCCGGTACGTGCTCTCTTCTCGCCCTGCTCGACGTCGAAGGCCCTCCACTCAGGTCCCTGGTCGATGAACTGGTCGTCAAGGACCAGTCCGCAGTCCTCGCATATCAGCTCACCGCGCTCGTAATCCCTCACAAGGTGATGGCTGCCGCATTCCGGACAGACCTCTATCTCTTCAGTGCCTTCTTTTGACTTTGCCATTTTGTTTCACCCCTTGGGTGTATAGGTCCGCACCTGCCAGCTCCGAAGGTTCCACGCCCTCGAGCTCGACGGACACATAAGGTCCGTCCACCGGTCCGAACATACGAACCACCTTACCGATCCTGCGTCTGCGGGAGTCGAAAACCGAATCTCCCGTTTCCGGAGACGCGGAGGCCGAAACCACCGCTCTGCCGTCAGAAGTGATTTCTGCAACAGTCCCCAAAAAATCCATGTGTAATCTTCCCGTCTTGGCAGTCGGTTGTCAAGTATCACACTCTATATCAGTTCTCTATTTAAACATTTGGGTTTTCTTTATTATCTTTAAGAGTTTGCGCATATTTCCGCTCAAACTCATAGTATCTAAAAAGAACACACGGACGGATGATTCATCCATGCTAAAAGACGTCCGAAAAGGAGTTCGACCCCGTCATTTGGCATCGTGCATTCTGCTGACGTTACGTGAAAAGTTTAATAACAAATAGGGTGTATGCGTGCCCAATTGATACGCCACTGGCGAATCTAGTAATCAATGGAGGTAACAAATGACTTGGGACTTAATGTCTTTCCTGACGATAGTGATGTTCGTATTTTCGATAGTACTGCTCATCGCAGGAATCTTCTCAGCCTACTTCGGCAGCGGTAAAAGCAGGACCTACGGCGCAATAATGCTCGCGGTCGGAGCGGTCGTCCTCGTACTGTGGGCGTACCTTGTCGGATACAGCGACATCGCGCTCTTCAGCGACGTGGCGGCCTGGGACGTTATGTACAACACGCTCATCTCTCTGATCGCGGTATTGATCGGAGCTTTGGTCGCTGTCGGCATATTCCTTGTTGCAGTTCTCAAGAGCTGATCCCCGGTATTCCGGGAATCTCAAATCTTTTACCCGCCTTCTCGGTGGGTTTTTATTCTTTTATCATGTGACCGTGGTCATGCCTAAAGTATCCATCATCCTCGGGAGCAAAAGCGATCTCCCGGTGGCAGACAGGGCGATCAGCATTCTCAGAGAGTTTTCCGTCACTTTCGAAATAAGCGTGGCTTCGGCGCACAGGACCCCCAAGAGGGTCGAGGAATTGGTGGAGGGGTCGGATGCCAGCGTGTTCATAGCGATAGCAGGGCTGTCCGCCGCGCTGCCCGGCGTCATAGCGTCCTTCACGACGAAGCCGGTCATCGGCGTGCCGGTGAGCGGCAAGCTCAACATGGATTCCGTCCTCTCGATAGTGCAGATGCCCGCCGGGGTGCCCGTGGCGGCGGTGGGGCTCGACCGCGGCGACAACGCGGCGATACTGGCCGCAGAGATACTGGCGGTTTCCGACGAGAGGCTTGCCGCCGCGCTCCTGGAGTACAGGGAACGGCAGGCCGAGAAGGTAGTCGAGGATTCAAAGGAGGTAGTTGCAGGTGTTTGATGCCGATAAGTTCATTGAAGAGGCCGTAGCCTCGGTCAAAGAGAAGACCAAAGGGAAAGCGATCATAGCGTGCTCGGGAGGAGTCGACAGCTCGGTATCGGCAGTGATAGCCGGGAGGGCCGTCGGCGACCGTTTGCTCGCCGTGTTCGTGGACACCGGACTTATGCGCAAAGGCGAGGTCGAAGAGGTGGAGGCCATGTTCCGCGACACGGGGATCAACTTCAAGGCCGTGGACGCTTCGAAGGAGTACTTCGAGGCCCTGAAAGGGGTAACCGAACCCGAGCATAAGAGAAAGGTCATCGGCGAGAAGTTCATCCGCATCTTCGAGAGGGAGGCGAAGGAGTTCGGCGCCAAGTACCTGGTACAGGGGACGATCGCCCCGGACTGGATAGAGTCGGGCGACGGCGTCAGGGACACGATCAAGTCCCACCACAACGTGGGAGGTCTCCCGAAGGACATGGACATGACTCTGGTTGAGCCCCTCAGGGACCTCTACAAGGACGAGGTCAGGCAGGTCGCGAGAAAGCTGGGCATCAAGTCCTCCGAGAGGCAGCCCTTCCCCGGCCCCGGACTCGCGGTCAGATGCCTCGCCGAGGTCACGCCGGAGAACATCGCCGTCGTCCGCGAGGCCTGCTTCATAGTGGAGGACGAGATAAGGAAGGCCGCGGAGGCCGAAAAGATGAAGCTTCCGTGGCAGTACTTCGCCGTGCTCCTTCCCGCCAGGTCGGTGGGCGTTCAGGGGGACAGGCGCGCTTACGGCAGGACGATCGCAGTCCGTGCGGTGGAGTCGATCGACGGCATGACGGCCGCCCACAGCGACATACCCCTCTCGGTCCTCAACTCGATCTCCCAGCGCATAACCAGCAGGATGAAGGACGAGGTGAACCGCGTGGTGTACGACATCACAGACAAGCCTCCGGCGACCATCGAATGGGAGTGAACGGGCGAAACTTCAAAAGGGAGCGGCCGGGCCGTCGACAGGCGCCGGACGGCCGTTCCCGATTCCGCGCGGGTGCGGATTTTTATACGTTATCTGCGGATGGGCGTACGTGAAGGTCTATATCATAGACAACGGAGGGCAGTGGACCCACCGGGAATGGCGTGTCCTCAGGGACATGGCGGACGCAAGGATAGTCAGGAACGACACTCCTCCGGAAGACATCGCCGACGCGGACGCGCTGGTTCTGTCGGGCGGAGCCCCCAGCGTCGCCAGCGACGCGGAGAGGATGGGACGGAATTCGGACTATCTCGAGATGGACGTCCCGATATTCGGGATATGTGCGGGAATGCAGTTCCTGTCCGAGCATTTCGGAGGTACCCTGGGGCCCGGAGACGACCCCGAATACGGGGCGGTCGAGCTGACCATCGAGTCCCATGACGATATTTTCCGGGGCATGCCCCCCACGATCGAGGTGTGGGCATCCCACAACGACGAAGTGAAGACCGTTCCTGAAGGCTTCGACGTCACCGCGTCGTCCGCGCGTTGCAGGGTCGAAGCCGTGAGATGCAGGGACCGTCCGATATTCGGCGTCCAGTTCCATCCCGAGGTGGAGAACACCCAGTACGGGCCTGAAATGTTCAGTAATTTCCTCGGGATAGCTTCTCGTTACAGAAGAAAGTAATGTGTTTATCTCGAGCCGGCCGCCAGCCCCTCGAGTTCGCTAGTGGCCTTCCAGATGAGGGTCCTTGCGTGAAGCGGGGTGTTGTTGTCGTTTGCCAGTTCGTCGAGGATCATCATCGCGCTCGTCGCGCGGACGTCCATGGCGTCCTTTTCGTCCAGGAGCCTGGCCTTCGCATCCGAAGCGCCCCTCCTGATGTTCTTGGGAATCGAGTCATCGCCGGCCAAGAAATCCAGCACGTCTGTTATGTTTTTTATCTTGCTAGCCATAATCACACCTCTGATATCAGAAGGATTCGAACTCTTCCTGGAGATCGATGACGACCTGCTCGAGGACCTCTTCAAAGCTGGGAGCTTTGTATTCCCTGAGCCCGCCGAGATCGCTCTGAATCCTGGCGACGAAATCGTTGTTCTCCTTGACGAACACCACGTTACACAGTTCTTCTTCCATGGGTCAATACCTCTGGATGAAACCCGAACATAGAACCACTATAAAGGCGTGTCGGATACACATCTGTTATCCCTCTGCGTTGCGGATAAAAGAAAAGCAACCGAAACGTTTATAGTAACAACCTATCTTTAAGGCTTATCTTCGGTCGTTATCTTCAGCGGTAGCGAGCAAAGTATGCGCCGCCCGCAGAGGGCGGAAGAAGGAACGAACATGGCTGACAACACTCCCCCGTCGGACGAAGGACAGGAGACCAGGCAGTCCGGGCTGGGTTTCGGCAGATACTCCAGGATAATGAAGATGGCCCGCACCCCCACCAGGGACGAATACAAGAAGACGGTGTGGATAACAGCTCTGGGCATAATCATTCTGGGAGCCGTCGGTTTCGCCATAATGTGGCTCATGACGTACCTTCCGTCATACTTCTGAAAATTAGGAGAATAACAATGTCAGATCAGTACTCAGGTCCATGCCTTTCCGGTGTTAGCGATGTCAAGAAGGCCCGTGCAGGCGAGACCGTAAGCTGGAAGTTTTCGCTGTCCGGCGACGCGGCGGAGGCCAAGCTAACCTTTTTCGAAGTCGCGGGCCCGGACGCCGAGACGGCGCCCGACTGGACACTCACTGTCACAGACGCCACTGGCGCGGAGCTCTGGAGCAGCTACCGCAGCAAGAACGACGTGGCAGTAGAGGTACCCGGCAAGAGGGACAAGGAGCTCGTCCTCCATGCTGAATGCCCCAAGGGTGCCAGGTACGGCGACGAGGTCGCGATCACAGTCAAAGCCGAATGCGGAGGGGCGAGGGACTCGATGGAGTTCAACGCTTCCGCCATACAGTCGGTTATGATACTCAAGACACAGATGGACCAGGAGAGGTCGGCCGCCGACAGTCTGGCGGCCAAGGCGAACCTGGGAGAGAAGGACATATACGCAATACTGAGCCCGGCGGGCCTCAGGGGATACGTGTTCGTGGAAGGCATGAACACCGACCGTCTCCGCGAGAAGATCAGGGACATCAGGAAGGCGTACTCGTTCATTCCAGGAGAGACATCTTTGGATGAGATTAACCACTACCTCACGCCCGTGTCGGCTGTCGTCGGCATCACCGAAGGCGACATCGTCGAACTGGTTAACGGACCGTTCAAGGGCGAGAAGGCAAGGGTTCAGCACATAGATGAAGGTAAAGAAGAGATCACCGTCGAGCTGATCGAGGCCATGGTCCCGATCCCCGTGACGGTGAAAGGCGACAGCGTTAGAGTCATAGACAAGGAGAGATGAACAATGGTAGATACTGTTGAGGCATTGGTTGACGGGGGCAGGGCCTCCGCAGGACCTCCTCTCGGCCCCGCACTGGGACCGAAAGGGGTCAACATCGGCCAGGTTATCGCGAAAATAAACGAGAAAACGAAAGCCTTCTCGGGAATGAAAGTCCCGGTGAAGATACTGATCAACGACGACAAGTCGTTCGACATAAAGGTCGGAACGCCTCCGATGTCCGCGCTCATAAAATCTGAGCTGGGCGTCGCAAGCGGTGCACACAACGCCAGGACCGAGAAGGTGGGCAACCTCACCCTCGACCAGGCGAAGAAGATTTCCGACATGAAGCACGACGACCTACTCGGCGCGGACCAGAAGGCCCGCGTGATGGAGGTCGCAGGGAACTGCATCTCCGTCGGAGTGACCATCGACGGGAAGGACGGGAAGACGTTCCAGAAGGACGTCAAGGCCGGCCTTTACGACGACAAGTTCTGAAAACAATTAAAGGGGGCCCCGCCCCCTTCTTATATATCTCGGCGAAGGCGGAGCCATGCTTGTACACAAATACATGATGAAGGTCGTTTCCAACATCGTCTCCGCCGTCGCATCCTTCCTTTCGCTGATGGTCATGACCCGCTACGTGGGCCTGGAGTATGGGTCCATGATGTGGGGCTGGGCCTTTGTGGCGATGTTCAACGCGGTGGTCGGGCTCGGTTTCGAGACGGCGCACATACGTTTCATAGCTTCGGGCAGGAACCAGGACAAGTGCTTCTCGACATATCTGGTTATCCGTGTCTCGCTGACGTCGCTGATGGTCCTGCTGACGATCGCGTCCCTCGCCATGGGGGTGTACAACGGCACCATAGAAAGCGGACTGGCCGCCCTCGTGCTTATTTTCATTGCATATTATGCGATCTGGGACATACAGGGCGCGCTCACGGCGACGTTCGACGGGCGTCTTGAAAGCGGTAAAAGCTCGATCGTCAGCATGGTGGACGCGATAACCAGGTCTGTGATACTGATAAGTCTGGCACTCATGCAGGTCTCGGCCACGGTGCTGAGCTCCGCCTATGTGATCGGGATAATCGCCTCAGCGTCAACGGCGCTTCTGCTCACCAGGAACCTGAAGGTACGGCTCGTGCGTCCCACGATGTTCCGCGAATACCTCAGTTTCGCCGCGCCGCTGATAATCTCCTCGCTGTTCCTCACCGTGCTCGACTTTGTGGACAAGGTCATCATCGGTCTGTCGGGAAGCACCCTCGAGGTGGGCTATTACACCGCGGCCATGGGGGTGGCCTACGTCTTCATATCGCTGGGGGGATCCCTGAATAACGTGATCCTTCCGCAGCTCTCCAAGCCCGAAACGGTCAGGACGCCGTCGAAGATGGAGGGCCTTATATGGATGTCCCAGAAGTACCTTATGATGTTCCTCTTCCCGGTCATGGTGGTGATGATGGTATTCGGGGAGGAGATCGGAGGCGTCCTTTTCGGTGCGGGGTACTCCAAGGCGGGAATAATGCTGTCCATACTTTCCGTCACCATGACCCTCAGGGTCCTGTCGGGCACGCTGACCCAGGTGCTCTATGCGTCAAACAGGGCCGCACTGTACACCAAGGCCACGATAGTTTATGCCGCGGTGGTCTCAATAATGTTCGTTCTCCTCATCCCGAACACCGGGATACTGCCCTGGGACGGGCTCTTAGGAATAGGCGCCGCGATCTCCCTGAGCACAGGATACGTGGTTCTGACGACGGTCCTCCTGTACTACGTCAGGCGCGCCACCGGCATCAGGCCTTATAAGAACATCTGGAAGCATCTCCTCGCCCTCGCCGTCACGGCGGCCCTGCTGGTCCTGATCGACCGTCTGTTCGAAACATCCGGACTGCTGGAGGTCGCAGGGGTGTCCATGCTGGGGCTGGGCGTTTACCTTCTGTCCCTGGTCGTCCTGCGGGAGCTCCAGAGGTCGGACGTAAGCTTCTTCATGGAGGCCATAAATCCCAAGCATATCAGGGACAGTTTGGGCGACGAGCTGCGCTGACATCAAGAAAACTTATATACAGGTCATAGATTAGCCAAACTGCTTGTAGGAGGGTACCAGCCCGCTATTACTACGAGGAGGAATTGTATTGGCAGAAAAACCAACCGTAACAGCTGTGCAGAAGGCACTCGAGAGTGCAAAGAAGCGCAATTTTGTCGAGACGGTTGAGTTGGCCATCAATCTCAGAGATGTTGACCTTTCTATCCCGAAGAACCGTATCCAGGAGGACATAGTCCTTCCGGCTGGCCGCGGGAGGATTCTCAAGATCTGTGTTATTGGTGGCGGCGAACTAGCCTTGAAAGCCAAAGACGTTGCCGATCTTGTGATCAGCCCCGACGAACTCGGAGCCCTCGCAGACGACAAGAAGCAGGCCAAGAAGGTCGCGAACAGTATCGACTACTTTATCGCCGAAGCGCCGTTGATGGCGGTCGTCGGTAAGAGGTTGGGTACCGTTCTCGGCCCGCGCGGAAAGATGCCGAAGCCCATCGCGCCGGGTGCAGACCCGACCGCGATGGTCGACCAGCTCCGCAGGACTGCGACCATCAGAACGAAAGACAGAAAGACCTTCCACGTGCCCGTCGGAACGGTCGATATGAAGGCTCAGGACATCGCCGATAACATCGACGTCATCCTGGGACGTGTCGAGGGCCGCCTTGAGAAAGGCAGGCACAACATCGCGTCCGCCTACGTAAAGACCTCAATGGGACCGTCGGAGAAGGTGATGTGAGGAGGTCTAAGATGGCACACGTCGCAGCATGGAAGAAGGATCTGGTGAACAAGCTCGTGGAAGGAATGCTCAGGTACCCTGTCGTCGCGGTTGTCGACGTGCACGGTATCGCCGGGCAGCAGATCCAGGGCATGAGGGCCCAGCTCAGGGGTCACGCTTACCTCAAGATGACCAAGAACAAGCTTATGTTCCTGGCCATCCAAGAGGCGGCGAAGAAGAAGCCCGGGCTGGAGGGACTCTTGGACGCGGTCCACGGTCAGTGCGCTCTTATAGCCACCGACAAGGACCCCTTCAAGCTCTTCAAACAGCTTGATGCGACCATGACCGCAGCCCCCGCGAAAGCGGGTCAGGATGCACCGATCGACATAGTGGTCCCGAAAGGGCCCACTCCGTTCGGCCCCGGTCCGATCATCGGAGAACTTCAGAAGATAGGCCTTCCCGCATCCATCGACGCGGGAAAAATAGTGATCAAAAAGGATACGACCTTGGTCAAACAAGGGGAGCCGATCCCCGGACCGGTCGCGGCCATGCTACCCAAGCTTGGAATACTTCCGATGATCGTGGGAATGGACCTCAGGGCCGCCTACGAGGACGGAACCGTATACCACAGGGACGTACTGGCTATACCCGATGGTCACTATAACGGAATGTTCGCCGCGGCAATCTACAACGCACGCGCACTTGCGATCGACATCGCCTACGTCACAGACCAGACGATCGGAGCGCTTGTCGCGAAGGCGTACAGGGAGGCGATGGCCCTCTCGGTAGAAGCCGCAATCCCAACCAAAGACAGCATCGGAGCGCTCATGGCCAGGGCAGACAGGCAGATGCTTGCCATAGCCTCGGCAGCAGGATACCAGGACGAACGCATCACCGCAAGGTTGAATGCCGCCGCCGCAGCGGTACCGACTGCAACAGCAGAGCCCAGCAAAGCCGATGAGAAAGGGGACGAGAACAGCGAAGAGATCAGCGAACAGGAGGCCGAGGATAACGCGGCTTCCGGAATGTTCAGCTTGTTCGGCTAAATTAAGGAGATGAAAAATATGGAGTATATCTACAGCGCAATGGTGCTCTACTCTGCAGGCAAAGACATTACCGAGGACGCGGTCTCCGGTATTCTCAAAGCCGCAGGTGTCGAAGCGAATGCAGCCAAGATCAAAGCTCTGATCGCTTCTCTCGATGGGGTCGATATAAAGGAGGCAATTGCTAACGCCTCCGTAGCAGCAGCCGCACCCGCGGCCGCCGCCGCCCCCGCCGCCGCTTCCAACGAACCTGCAAAGGAGAAGGAAGAAGAGGAAGAGGAAGCAGTCAGCGAGGAAGAGGCTGCAGCCGGTCTCAGCGCCCTTTTCGGATGAATACGGGCACGGAGGACTGACAACACAAACCTTTTACATCTAATTTCTTTATTTTCACACATGGAGTCTGACGTTCCGATGGAATCCACAGAGAGAGTGACCGTGAGGCTCAGTTCAGACAAACTTGCCGTTCTGAGGACGCTTATCGACAGCGGCGAGTATCAGAACCTTTCCGACATCTTGCGCGAGGCCGTCGACGAGTTCGTCGCCCTCAGGTTCGCGCCCGACAACATATCGAAGATCCTGGTGGAGATCCCCAAGAAGAGGGCCACGGAGCTGGAGAGCCTGGTGAAGGAGGGCGACGCGGTCTCCATGGACGATGCGGTGCGGAACGCCGTCACCGAGTACATCAGGTCCAAGATGCGCCCGGAGGACAGGGATTGAAGACCCTCGCGGTAGGATGCGGCGGTGCCGGGAGCAAGATGGTCCGAGGTATCGCTGCAGACAACGTCGACATAGCGTTCATCAACACCGATTCCCAGAGCGACATAACGATGGTGCCCGACGACATCAGGGGGTGCAAGGGGGACAGCTCGGTGGGCCGCGCCCTGGCCGAGGATTATTCCGACAGGATAGACAAGATGGTCTCCGGATACGGGAACGTGATCATAGCGGCCGGCCTCGGGGGCGGCACCGGTGCGGGGATGGCGCCGTTGCTGGCGGAACGTTCCCGCGCGGCGGGTGCACGCACGGTGTCTGTCATATGCGCGCCGATGGAGTTCGAGGGACGGGGGAGAAAGGCGTACGAGTCCCTCGCGGAGATGATGGGCCATGCCGACAGGGTCGTCCAGATAGACTTGGACCTGGTGGCGTCTGGAAGCCCCTCGTCTTCTTTCGACGAGGTGATAGCCGTTGCGGACAGGATCGCGGGAGAGGCGATATGCCGTATCGCGGAGATCATGGAGGGACCGTTCTTCAGCATCTTCACCGAGAAGGCATACACCGTCGCGCAGGTACGCGACGGAGCGCCGGAGGAGAAGGTACCGGAGGCGATGACGGACCCCCTGTGGAAATCCGACCCGGCATACGGAAAGGCGGTCATACACGCCGACGCCGCGACTTACCGCATGAGGAAAGAGGTCAACGACGAAGTATGTTCCATGACGGGCATCATACCCGAGATAGCGGAGAGCGGACGCCCGGGGACGATGGTGTTCATTCCGGTTCCTTTCCGCCCTTGAGACCTTTGGCCGCGTCGCCGAAAACTCCCATTATCGTGTTGTATTCGTATTTGGTCGGTATGGAGCGCCCCATCATCTTCCTGAACATCAGGGCCGTGCGCTCCCTCCTAACCTCCGGATAATCGATCGCGTCCAGCAGATCCTCGAAGAATCCGAACATCAGCTCCTTCTCGCGCATGTCCGCGGGCTCCGGGCTGGGCGTGGTATGGCACGTCCCGAAGAGCTCGTACATTATTATGCCGGCCGCATGGGACAGGTTCAGGGTCGGATACGTCTCGCTGGAAGGTATGTTCACGAACACGTCGCAGCGGTCCAGCTCCTCCTGGTAAAGGCCTATGTCCTCTCTTCCCAGCACCAGGGCGATCTTCTCCCCGTAGTCCTTCACGCTCTCTGCGAATTTTTCCGGAGGCATGGGAATGCGGGCGTAGTTGGTGGGTCCCCTTGTTATCGTGCCGCTTGTGCCGGCCACCAGGAAGCAGCCGTCCAGCGCCTCCTCCAGCGAACCGAACGTTTTGGAGTTCTCAAGGATATGGGAGCCGTGCTTCGCGCGTCTGAAAGCGTCGTCGCCGATCTCGCACGGGTTTACCATGCAGAGGTCGTCAAAATCGAAGTTTGCCATCAATCTGGCTATTGCACCTACGTTTCCCTCGAACTTCGGTCCCACGAGAATGATGCGCACATCAGGCATGAACTCCGGTTATTCGCAGAAAATACTTAACGATAGTCATTAAATCAATGATTGCAGTTGTTCGTCCATGACCGTACCCAAGGACCATCCCAGATACAGGTCCCTCGTGACCCGCGAGAGGCTGGCTGACATGGTCGCCCGCGGCATCGTCAATCCCACAGGCCTGATATCCCACGGAAGAGGAGAGGCATTCGATTATCTCATGGGGGAAAAATCCATAGTGCCAGCACTCAAGGCCGAGAAGGCCGCAGCAGCGTTTCTGCTGAGCGCTTCGAATCCCGTAGTGTGCGTCAACGGTAACGCGGCGGCCCTGGGAGCGAAGGAGCTGATCGCCCTGGCCGAAGAGGTCGACGCAAAGATAGAGGTCAATATCTTCCACAGGACCGAGGATAGGATGGAACTCATCATCGGATACATGGAGTCGGAAGGCGCCGAGGGGGTCCTGGGACGCCGTCCCGACGCAAGGATCCCCGGCCTCACGTCAGACCGCGCCCTGTGCACCAAGGAAGGGATATTCGACTGCGACGTCATACTGGTACCTATCGAGGACGGTGACAGGGCCGAGGCCCTGGCGGCCATGGGGAAGACGGTCATATCCATAGACCTGAACCCGCTTTCGAGGACGTCAAAGAAGGCAACGGTCTCCATATCCGACGAGATGAACAGGGCCCTGGAAAACATAAAAGGTTTTGCGAAGGAGCTCAAAGGTAAAAAGAGCCAGACCGCAGAAATAATAAGAGATTACGATAACGGCGCGGTACGCAGGGAAACGGTACTTTCAATATGCGGTGCGCTGATGGAAGAATTCAAGGAAGGCGAGTGAGATGGACGAACTTAAGCAAGGAATACTGAAACTAAACTGGGCAGAAAACCATATGCCGGTGATGAAAGTGCTGAGGAAGCGCTTCGCCGACGAGCAGCCTCTGAAGGGACAGAAGATCGGGATGGCCCTCCACACGGAAGCGAAAACAGGCATACTGGCTATTTCGCTGGCGGAGGCCGGGGCGGACATAAGGCTGGCGAGCTGCAACCCTCTTTCGACGGATAACTCTGTGGCGCTGGCACTTAAGGAGGAGTACGGCCTGAACGTGTATGCGAGGAAAGGGGAGACGTACAATGAATACTGCACCAACCTGAACAGCGTGCTCAACATGGGCCCCGACTACGTCATAGACGACGGCGCCGACCTGATAGCGATGCTGCACACGACCCGCAGGGACGTGCTCAGGAACGTGAAGGGGGCCAACGAGGAGACGACCACGGGTGTACTTCGCGTCAGGGCGATGGAGAAGGAGGGGAAACTGGAGTTTCCCGTCATCGCAGTGAACGATGCGAAGATGAAGTTCCTCTTCGACAACCGCTACGGTACCGGACAGTCGGCCTTCGAGGGATGGATGGTCGCCACCAACCTGATAGTCGCAGGCAAGAACCTCGTGGTCGCCGGCTACGGATGGTGCGGCAAAGGCGTGGCGATGAGGGCCAAGGGCATGGGCGCGCTGGTGACCGTCACCGAGGTGGACCCGATAAAGGCCATCGAGGCCAAGATGGACGGCTTCGAGGTGAAGAGGATGGCCGACGCCGTAAAGACAGCCGACATAATCATGACGGTCACCGGATGCAACGGGATCCTGAGCGAGAAGGATTTCAAGAACATGAAGGACGGCTGCGTCATGGGCAACGTGGGTCATTTCGACAACGAGATCAACAAGGAAGACCTGGAAAAGATGGCGGTCTCCAAGGAGAGGGTCAGGGAGCACATCGAAGAGTACGTAATGGCGGACGGCCGCCGCCTGTACCTCATATCCGAAGGAAGGCTCATGAACCTGGCCGCCGGACAGGGCCACCCCGCGGAGATCATGGACATGAGCTTCGCCGTGCAGGCGCTCAGCATCGAGCACCTGGTCGAGAACCATGGGATGATGGACGGCCGCGTGTACTCCGTGCCCTATAAGATCGACAGGATCATCGCGGAGACGAAGCTAAAATCCATGGGAGTGAAGATAGACAAGCTCACCGACGACCAGATATCGTATCTGGGCGGATGGGAGGCAGGCACGCAATGAAACCGTTCCTCACCGTCTACGGCCACGTCACGGTGGACAGCATAATGACGGTGGAGGACTTCCCTAAGCTGAACACCACCGTCGACATAACGTCCAAGAAGACGTTCCTGGGCGGCACCGGGACGAACATAGCCGTAACGGCGGCGAAGCTGGGCGTGCCCACGGCGCTGTGCGCACTGGTCGGCAGGGACCTGCCGGCCGAGTACCGTAAATTCATCGGGGAATCGGGGGTCATGATGGACGAGTTCATCACCGTGGACGGATGGGAGACGTCCACGGCCATAGTGGTCAACGACTCCAACCTTGACCAGAAGGTGCTGTTCTTCCAGGGCCCCCAGGGCTATGCCACCCAGATCGGCATCAGGATGACCAAGATGGCGTCCCAGTCGGAATACGTCCATTTCTGCACCGGCGAGCCGCAGTACTACATCTCGATAATGAAGGCCATTCACAACCTCGGGATGAAGATAGCCATCGACCCGGCGCAAGAGGTCCACCGCCTTTGGAATTCGGTCAACCTTCCAGAGGCCATGAACTATGCGGACTATCTCTTCTGCAACAGGTACGAGGCGGACTCGGTGATCAGGCACATGGGAATCGATTCCATAGCCGACACCGGGAAGGAGCTGACGGTCTGCACCAAAGGGAGGGAGGGCAGCACCGCCTACCGCTACGGCGAAGAGTTCAACGTGCCTCTTGTGAAAGGCGGCAAGGAGGCCGACGCCACAGGTGCGGGCGATTCCTACAGAGCGGGATTCTACGCCGGGCTGTACCACGGCATGAGCGTAAGGGACTCCCTGGTCATGGGCTCGTCCGTAGCCTCGTTCACCGTGGAGAAGAAAGGAGCCATGTCGAACATCCCCACGTGGGAGCAGGCGCTCGAGAGAGCTAAGAACTACCTTCCGAAGGCATGATATGATAATAGCAATTACCGGAACGCCCGGAACTGGAAAGACGGAGCTCGGCAAGGAGCTGGCACATCGTAATGAGAACGTGATATTCCTGAGTGATTTCATAAGGGAGAACGGGCTTCTCGGCGAGTACGATGGGGATATGGGGACTTACAACGTCGAGACGGAAGACCTGGATGCCGCGATGATCGAGTTCTCGGAGTCCCCGGAGACATACTATGCGGAAGGGCACCTTTCCCACTTCCTCACCTGTTCCCATGTGATAGTGGTAAGGTGCGACCCGGACGTGCTGGCCGAAAGGCTCGTTCATAGAGGGTACGGCGAAGAGAAAGTGAAGGAGAACGTGCAGGCGGAGATCCTGGACGTGATACTATGCGAAGCGGCCTCTTCCGACACTCCAGTTTATGAACTGGACAGCACTTCCCGTACACCGGGAGAGCTCGCAGACTCGGTGCTGGAGATAGCAGAAGGAAGAACAGAGGCGTATCTTCCGGGGAAAACCGATTGGACAGGAGGTATTGACAGATGGTTCTAGACGGGCAGAGAGACAAGGTCGATTTCGCGCTGACACCGGTGGCGAAGAAGCTGATCAAGGTAAATCCCAACTACATTTCTTGGGCGGGACTCGTTCTTGCGCTGGTAGCAGGAATTTTACTTTACTACAGCTGGCACTACGAATTTCTGCTGCTGGTCGGAGCCGTCGTGGTGATCGTTTCCGGATATTTCGATGCCCTGGACGGTAAAGTCGCCAAGCTGGCCGGCAAAGCCTCCAGACGCGGAGACTATCTGGACCACGTGTTCGACCGCTATGCCGACGTGCTGATGATCGGCGGTGTGGCCGTAAGCGGGTGGTGCAATCCCTACCTGGGACTGCTGGCCCTGGTGGGCGTGCTCCTGACCTCCTACATGGGGACCCAGGCCCAGGCGGTGGGAGCCCCGCGCCTGTACTCGGGACTGCTGGGACGTGCCGACCGCGTGGTTCTTTCGACGTTATTTCCGATAATACAGTTCGTCATGCTTTATGCGGGGTACGGAGCGATAACGATAGGCGATCTCTCGATAACCTGGATGGAGATAATGGTCCTATACTTCGCGGTCCTCGGCAACGCCACGGCGATACAGAGGGCCATCGTAACGTGGAGAGCGATGAACAGGGAAGACGGGAAGAGCTGACCTTCGCATCATCCCTGCCTGCGGGAAGTACCGGACTTTACGCGATAGTAGGTGAGAGGATGGTTCATATGCTCGCTTCTGCACAGGTTGTCGTCGTTGAAGCATATGCCGTTGGTCTTCATCGTCGAGCACTCGGGAGGCGTATAGCCTTCGGTTCCCGACAGCTCGCCGGTGATGTGCCTTATCTGGTAGGATGATTTGGATTCGTCGAAATCCGGAGACTCCGCGAAAAGTGCCAGTATCTGCGTCGAGTCCATTCCGAGCGCGTGAAGGAAAGACACAAGGGCGAACCTGGCGCTGTGCGGCAGGTTCATCCCGTTATGGGCCTGGGACAATATGGCCTTCATGCAGGGGGGCATGAAATCCAGATCGATAGGGCCTCCGCCGGTGGGGCTGTATCTGCTTTTCGTCTCCGAAAGTATGACGGATATGTGGTCGATGTCCGACCTCATCGATGAAATGAAGGCCTCCGGTACGGAGAGGGGAAGTTCCGACTCTATGCGGTCCTGCAGGGCGTTCTGCAACACGCGGTCGAACTTCTCTTTTGCCAGGACGACGTAGCCGTCATGCACCTCGGTGTTTATGAGCTTCCATTCGGGACTTTTTATTCTGGTGGAGAATCTCAGATAGTCTCCGAAGTGCATCCTCAGGCCGTTCCCGTCCGCCGAAGCGTTGACGCCCAGCTCGTTGGCGACGAACGCTACGGTCTTATCTTCGTCGGAACCAAGCAGCTTGTTCATCCTCACGGATTCGGCAAGGGCGTAACGTTTCGTCAAGAACCGGTCGTTTATGCACGATACTATAATCCTGGCATAGGGATAGGACATTATCTCCATGAGGCGGTCGAAGTCGCTCATCAGCGGCCTGTAGGAGACTTCGCTGTTCTCCAGGGCGTCCAGGACGCGTTCGAGGCCTCTTGACCTGGCCTGTGCATACGATTCGGAGGACACAAGCGATTCGACGTCCGCCCCGTTGTCCTCCGCCAGCTTGGCAGAGTCTCTCAAGAATGGATATCTGGCGGCGCGTACTGTGTCCACGCGACCGTATCGGTCAACGCGGATTTACATTTATTGACCGGAACGGATGCACGAAGGAGGCATCGGGACGAACGCGTCAGGGCCTCAGGGGCCGCAGACGACCTATATGTCCCGGACCATCCCGAAGGCGGCGACGGTTTCAAAAACGTCCGTCTTGCGGTTATCGTTTTCGCCTCCATATTCGGATTCCGTTGAGCCAGGTTATATATAAATAGGATTAATTGATTCTCTTCTTTACAATTCGCACAAATTCTACGATTTTCGTAAAAAGGTGTCAACGAGGAAGAATAATGTCAGACAAGAAGGAGCTAAGCGTTGAGGAGAAACTTGCGAAGGCCAACAAGCCGGGAGAGGATGCGAAGATCCTCCACAAGTTCTACGGAGGAAAGATCGAGACTGTACCCAAGGCATGCGTAAGGTCGTTCGACGACTTTTCCATATGGTACTCGCCCGGAGTTGCCGCCCCGTGCAAACAGATAGCCGCAGACCCGGAGCTGGTATACGACCTCACGTGCAAGTGGAACACCGTAGCGGTGGTATCCGACGGCACGAGGGTGCTCGGCCTGGGGGACATCGGCCCGGAGGCCGCCATGCCCGTCATGGAAGGCAAGGCGATGCTCTTCAAGTACCTGGGGGGCGTGGACTGCGTACCCATCTGCCTTGACACAAAGGACCCGGAAAAGATCATCGAGACCGTGCGCCTCATAGCGCCCTCGTTCGGAGGCATAAACCTCGAGGACATATCCAACCCCAAGTGCTTCGACATACTGGATGCGCTGAGGGACGACTGCAAGATCCCCGTATGGCACGACGACCAGCAGGGGACCGCGACCGTAGAGGTCGCCGGAGCGATAAACGCCCTCAAACTGGTAGGCAAGAAGCTGGAGACCGCCAGCTTCACGATCCTGGGAGCCGGTGCGGCGTCGATCGCCATATCCAGGCTGCTCCTGAACGTAGGCGTCAACCCGAAGAACATGTGCGTGTGCGATTCGACAGGCATACTCAACAACCAGAGGACCGAGCTGAAGGGCTCCTTCAAGCAGAAGTGGGAGCTGTGCGAGAAGACCAACGGCGCCGGAAAGACCGGTGGGATGAAGGAGGCCATCAAGGACGCCGACATAGTCGTCGCCGCATCCAAGCCCGGCCCCGGGACGATCCCTCCGGAATACCTGGACGGAATGGCTGACGACGCGATAGTGTTCGCCACTGCCAACCCGACCCCGGAGATCTGGCCCTGGGAGGCCAAGGAGCACGGCGTCAAGGTGTTCGCCACCGGACGTTCCGACTTCCCCAACCAGGTCAACAACTCCATGGGATTCCCCGCCATATTCCGCGGTGTGCTGGACGTCAGGGCTAAGACGATCACCGACACCATGTGCCTCGCCGCGGCACGCGAGCTGGCAAAGTTCGCGGAGAACTCCAAGGAGGGACTGACGGCGGAGCACATCATACCCAGCATGTTCGACACGGAAGTTTTCCCGCTGGAGGCCGTGGCCGTCGGTATGCAGGCCCAGAAGGAAGGCATCGCGAGGCTCAAGCTGAGCAGGCAGGAGCTCTTCGACAGGGCGGAGTTCATGATAAACAGGTCCAGGGACCTGACGGCGAAGATGATGAAGGACGGATTCATCAAGGACGCATCCGGCGTCGTGGACTAAATCTCTTAAGGGGCCGGAAGGCCCCTTTTCTTTTCGAATAGACTTCTGACAGGAATATGTCGTATCCTGTATCGTCGATGTAAACGGTTATACATCCAAAGATGCATCCGTTGCGAGATATTCAATGAAAGGCATCATTCTCGCCGCTGGAGCCGGGACCAGGCTGTATCCTGTCTCGATGCCCATATCCAAAGTCCTGCTACCCGTGTACGACAAGCCGATGGTATACTATCCGCTGTCGAACCTTATGATGGGAGGCATCCGCGATATACTGGTGATAACGAACGAGGAGGACGACCCGAAATTCAGGAAGCTCCTGGGCGACGGCTCCCAGTTCGGGGTGCACATAGATTATCTGATACAGTACGTGCCGAAAGGGATCTCGGACGCGTTCATCATCGCTGAGAAATGGATAGGCGGGGACGATGTGGTCTTGGTACTGGGGGACAACATATTCTGCGGTCCGGAAATGCAATCTCTTATAAAATCGGCGATCGAGGAGAACGAAGGCGCCACGGTGTTCGGTTATTACGTAAAGGATCCGGAGAGGTTCGGGGTGGTGGAGTTCGACGGTGACATGAATGCCATATCGATAGAGGAGAAGCCCAAGAATCCCAAGTCGAACTACGCCGTGGTCGGACTGTATTTCTACGACGGCAGGGCATGCGAGTTCGCCAAGACCCTGTTGCCCTCGGCGAACAGAAATGAACTGGAGATAACCGATCTGAATATCAGATACATGGAAGAAGGCAGGCTGAAGGTCAAGCTGCTTGGCGATAAAGTCAGATGGTTTGATGCAGGAACGTTCGATTCGCTGCTGGAAGCGGGAAATTTCATCAAGGACGTTCAGGAAAGAACCTCCAGAAACATAGGATGTCCCGAAGAGATAGCGCTGAGCAAAGGGTTCGTCACGAAAGAAGAAGTGATCGAGCGGATCAGCAAGTTCAAGGAAAACAGTTATCAGATTTATGTGAAAGAGATATGCGGTATCAAAACGTCAATCAAAAACACACAATCGTGAGATGTACTCTTCTTTGATTCGGCATTTTAGTTTTATTACTTGGTACAGAAAAGTCCTTTCTGACCTATTCTGATTCCCATTACAGAATCAAAGGCAAAAGAATGGAAATGAAGGGTTACGCATTCTTACGTTTGAAGACATTCCGTCACGATGAATTAGGTCCTCCAATGATTATGGGGTGGGCATTCCCTAGCTCATCTGCATCAAATATTACATCACGGAGTCCAGTCAAAATCTATAACCAGATTTGTCAGTTTTTGATTTAATTCACAATGGCGTCATCACATCGGTCGGGGCCGCCTCCATTACTCAAAATGATGCTCAGCATATTTCTGTGACCTGGGAAATCATATAATAAACCACACCGAATTACACCTGGTTGAAATGAAGGCTGTAATACTCGCCGGAGGATTCGGGACCAGGATCTCGGAGGAAAGCCATCTCAGGCCGAAACCCATGATCGAGATAGGCGAACAGCCGATCCTGTGGCACATTATGAAGATGTACACATCATATGGGATTACCGAATTCGTTATATGTGCCGGTTACAAACAGCACATGATCAAGGAATATTTCAGAGACTACGCAATGCGTTGTAGCGACATGACTTTCGACTTCACGAACGGCGGTTACGTGACGTCCCACAGGGACGATTCGGAACCGTGGAAGGTCACCGTAGTGGACACAGGTCTCAACACCATGACCGGCGGGCGCATAAAGCGGATATCCAGGCACATCGGCGATGAAACGTTCTGCATGACGTACGGCGACGGCGTATCCGACGTTCCGCTCGACAAGGTCGTCGATTTTCATAAGAATCACAAAAAGAAGGCCACCTTGACTGCCGTCCGTCCTGAAGGACGGTTCGGCATGATGGACATGGACGGCGACGCCATCACAGCCTTCAGGGAGAAGAACGCTGTAGATTCGGGATGGATAAACGGCGGTTTCATGGTATTAGAGCCTGATGTTTTTGATATGATCGAAGGGGATTCGACAATCTTCGAAAGAGGGCCGATAGAGCATCTGGCGTCCGACGGAGAGCTGATGGCATACAGGCACGACGGCTTCTGGCAGTGCATGGACACCATGCGCGACAAGGAGAAGCTGCAGGAACTCTGGGATTCAGGTAAAGCACCATGGAAGAATTGGTAATGCTATCGGATCATTTCAAGGGGAAGAAGGTCCTGGTCACAGGACACACGGGATTCAAGGGGTCGTGGCTCTGCAAGGTCCTTGATATGTTCGGTTCGGAAGTGTACGGGTATTCTCTCGAGCCCCCTACGGATCCGAGCTTGTATGAAATAATCGATGCGGATTCGTTCGTCCGTTCCAAGTACGCGGATGTACGCGACCTTCCATCGATGGAGGATTTCTTTTCCGAAGTTCGGCCAGAGATTGTGATACACATGGCGGCGCAACCGCTTGTCAGGGACAGCTACAGAGATCCCAGATACACGTACGAGACGAATGTGATGGGCACGGTGAACGTCCTTGAGTGTGTCCGTTCCAACAATAGCGTCAGATCGTTCCTCAATGTAACCACCGACAAAGTATACGAGAACAAGGAATGGGACTACGGTTATAGAGAGATCGATCCCCTAAACGGGTACGATCCATACTCTAATTCCAAAAGCTGTTCCGATATCATCACCAGCAGTTACAGGAAGAGCTTTTTCGCAGATGGAAGATGCGCAATATCGACCGCCAGGGCGGGCAACGTTATTGGAGGAGGGGATTTTGCCCTCGAACGTATCATCCCGGACTGTGTGAGGGCGGCGTATTCAGGAACGCCTATACGGTTGCGTAATCCCTCGTCAATACGGCCTTACCAGCACGTATTGGAGCCTTTGTTCGGTTACCTTGAGATAACGAAGTGTCAGTCCGAAGACATAGGAAAGGCCGGAAGCTACAACATAGGTCCGGAATATTCCGACTGCATAACGACCGGAGAACTCGCTACGATGTTCTGTGACATGTGGGGCGAGGGTTTGAAGTGGGAGAGCTTCAAGGAGAACGGGCCCCACGAGGCGACATTTTTGAAGCTGGACAATTCCCTTTTGAAATCGAAGATAGGATGTTCTCCGAAGTGGAATATCGAGACGGCCGTAAGGAAGACGGTCGAATGGACCAAGGTCTGGACAGGCGGCGGCGATGTGGTCGGATGCATGGATGAACAGATTATGGATTATATACAGAAGAATATATATTGAAAACCAATGGGATAAACAGAATAAGTTGTAAGAGCAGCCGGTATTGTGAGCAGTGTGCCCCTAAGCCCAGCAATGATTCTTATGGTTTTTTTACGATAGATTGCCTTTACATGCATCAAGAACAGGAAGCCAAAAGCATTTTATTCAACTCAATTTTTAGCCTAGGTAACGTTGTTGCGGCCTTTGACATCCATTCAATTGCTACATCCATATTTTTTTCAACACCCTTTCCATCGCGATATGCAATACTCAATCTCTCCATTGCTTCAGCATCATCCTTTTCCACCAATGGGGTCAGCATTGTTATGGCTTTTTCAAGGTCCTGGAAGCTACTACGTTTCCACAACGTGTCAACATATTCTATTATTGTCCATTTATTGCCACTCTCTGCCGCTTTGCGCATCCACTCTATAGCCTTGTCGAGATCCTTCTCGACACCCTTGCCGTCGCGGTACATGCGGCCGAGGCGACCCATCGCGCCGATGTCTCCTTCCCCGGCGGCCGTCTCGGCGACGCTTTTCATCTCTTCGAAGTCCTCGGGAGTTCCGCGTTTCCACAGCATATCGACAAGCTCGTTCCTCGACCAGCCTTGTATTTTTTCTGCAGTTTTACGCATCATATCTATTGCCTTGTCGAGATCCTTCTCGACACCCTTGCCGTCGCGGTACATGCGGCCTAGACGAAGCATCGAATCAGCATTTCCTTCTCTGGCATACTCTTCTGCTACTGTCTTCATTTCTATTAAATCGTCTGAGTTGCTGCGCCTCCACAATAAGTCAAATAATTCAAATCTTGCCCATTCGATTCTACAGTCCGCGGCCCTTCTCATCCACTCTATAGCCTTGTCGAGATCCTTCTCGACACCCTTGCCCTCACGGTATAATCTGGCAAGTGAGCCATAACCCAGAGGGTTCTTCTGTTCAACCAATTTGAAACAATCTGAAACAGTTCGTTCAGAATTAATGTTAGTTTTTCCTTTTATCATCGCATCTACACGCGCGAGTGTATTCTTTTCCGATGCCCAGTTGCCTAGTAATATATTGCCAATGATAAGATCATATTTTGCTATTATTTTGTTGTGGATGCGGTAGTCAAGAAAGTCGCCATTTATTATGGAGTCCACAGACTCCTTTAAGAAATCATATATCTCTGCAACATAATGTACGTTAATATGATCCCTATTTAACCAATAGTCTCTGACTGCGACTGCTGGAATCGTGATGTATTGGCAATCAATCCTATTAATCAGCAATTCTACCATTTTGTTACTTCTCTGTTGCCAATCCATTTGTATCGTGGCATCCCTCTGAAGAATGCCATCTTCATTCAATTCGATGAACGCGAGCGGTAGATTAATTAATATTATTTTGTTTCCCCAATTTTTTTTTAAAAATCTTGCCACCTCCTCGATATAATATGTCATGTTTACGGAGGCATCAACTGGTTCGAAACTACAATTTTTGAACTTTATATTGTTTTTTAGTGTTTCATTAACACAATGAGCAAAACAGGTGTCGTACTGCAATATCCTATTATTGCCTTCTGGGTACCCCAATACTGCACAAAGTTGTGAAGAGTAATATGTGTCAATAACAATCCACTCTCCTTTTCTCGCGAGCAGTTGTTCAGGTCCGTCAGAATTTAATGTTGTGCACATCATCCGTCTTGCAAACCCATGTGGCGATACCTTACTTACTTCTGGCTCATTTATTTTATAATCTGGGTGTACATTAAAGAAAAATGTGAAAATTGAGTTTCTGTGGATATAGGCTTTCACATCATACTCATTGCCTTTTTTTCGATTGAATATCTCACGGGATACGCAAGATCCAACGATGTTGACCGTGGTTTTATTCTTGATAGCGGTCTTCTCTTTATGTGCGTTGGTGCCATTAGCAATCATCTGGTTAGTTTTGTCAACCATATGGCTCCTGATATGAATACATAACTATAAATGCAATGGAAGGGGAAATAAGTGGCGATGATATAATAACAAGACAGATCGAATCACGACAAAAATTGAATATGTTTTAAAGAGATAATAATCACTAAAACACTGGCAGTTGTTTTTACTATTTAATAGCCATTCATCCTTTCGTAAACAGGTAGAAATATAGACAAGAACATAAACAGGAGGCAGATTTACGTATGTCAAGTGATTTTACTTTTAAAAAAACTCCAATCGATGGACTGTTAGTCATAGAACCATTTGTTGTGGAGGACGAAAGAGGATATTATATAAAATCATACGAGCGCGACATATTTATACAAAATGGAATAAATATTGGAGTACAGGAGATATGTGGGTCCATATCCAATGGGGGCGTACTTCGGGGGTTGCATTTTCAGAAAAGAGAATCACAATCAAAAGTAGTCCGTTGCGCATTTGGGCGACTGTTTGACGTATCCGTTGATTTGAGGAAAAACTCCAGCTCATACGGACGATGGTTTGGCACAGAAATTTCCCACGATAACAAAAAAATGATATATGTGCCGCCAGGTTTTGCTCACGGAACATTTGCACTGTCCGATAATGCTGTCCTGCTGTACCACTCTGCTGAGAAATATCTTAGGGATTGTGATGGGGGGATAAGATGGGATGACCCAACGATATCAATCAAATGGCCCTTAAGTGAAGGTCATGTAACGCATCCGATCCTTTCAGAAAAAGATAAGGTTCTCCCATACTTATCTGAAATCAACATTGAATTGAATGAATAAAACGGAAACCGGTTGTTGATTTCTATCATTGTACAATTTCAATTCGGATGGGGTTACGTATTTAACATCATTGTTTGTTCAGCCAGTCAAATGTACGTTTTATCCCTTCTTTAAAAGGCAATTCTGCGACGAACCCTGTATCATTTTCTATCTTTTTTGCATCGAAAGCGCCAATGGGCAAATTTGTTCCACTGAATGGTATGTCGCCATATGTGAAATTCATATCCTTAGCTACAATTTGGTTCATTTCCATGAGATAGTCTTTAAGGGGCTTTGCATTTGAACTACCAATTAAATATTCAGAAAACGGCACTCCCTTCTCACCAATAAGCCTGAAAGCCTTGGCCACATCATCAATATATATAAAATCATAATTTTGAGTTGCAGAGGTAAACCTGGGCGTTTCCCCGTTAATAATCTTGCGTAAAGTCGTATTAACTAAGCGATTGCTTATTTCTCCGGGTCCGTATGCGTTTGTGATTATACCCCAGAGCAAGTCAATATCTATGTCTGAGGCAACACACTTGCACATAATGTGGGCCGCCAATTTAGCTCCTCCGTAAATGTATTCCGTCCCAGGTCTGTTGTTATCCTCATACAACGTAGCTAGCGCCTCATATTCAACCAAACTACCCGAACAAACAAATCTCTTGCAACCGACGGTTTTTGCTGACTTCAAGGCATTAATTGTCCATCGAACATTATTAAGTTGTAACTCTGTATCTGAACGAATCGGCCCGGAGATGCCATTCCAAGCAAAATGATAGAATATTTCACTGGGTTCAAGATTTTCAATTATTGAATCGATCGTCTCCAGGGAAAATTGCACAATCTTAAGATTGGGGTGTTTGCCAATATTACTTATATTGTTATGTACAAGTCCTTGAACGTAGTAACCATTTGAAAGCAATTCCCTTACAACGGCACTTCCAATGAATCCATTAGCACCAGATACTATTGCAGTTTTCATTTATGATACTCCATCTTTCCACTATTGATTCTTATATGTTTCTCTATTGTCTAATTATATTTAACAGACAATGTTGAATGTTTTTCAGGAAACGTCTGGTTATCTAAGATTGGAGGTGACCGATCGTGCATTCTCGATTATCCAATTTTAAAGTCAGAGGTAACAACAGGTATTATACGGTCTCAGTGTGATGCCAACTTATTCTGGTTGTTTAACAGAACTCGAAGGGGCATCAGATGAGCGACGGAGATGGTGGTGCGGTGGAAGTTTTTGATTTTTTTTCCCTTTATAGTGAATAGTTTAACTCCCCAGATTATACAACGCACGATTCATCAAATGATCAATCATCTGATAACAATAGCTTGATGCGTCTATGTATGGAGAATGCAGAAAAAGGAGATTATTGTGCAATGCTGTGGCTAGCGCGGATGTTCCGCGATGGTATTGCCGTCAAGAAAGACGAGCAAATGGCCTTAGAGTGGTATAATAAGTCAAAGAACAATGTTCAATTTTCCAAATTTGAACTACTTGCATTGCTTTCCGCTCAGAATAGAAGGTTCGACAACATACCCGAGGGATTAAAAATAGATACTCATAAAAAGGAGAGATTATACGTATACAATTTTGACAGCAGGTGTATGAATCAGCTGGTAAATTTATTCCCGTTTACACATTATGAAATCGTTGGTTATTCATATATGGACAAGTTGCAATTTGGATATAATGAGAGCTGCCAAGATTATGATAAAATTCTGATAGCGAATATTGAAGAATCCTCCACAATTAGGGAGGAGTTGGTCCTGGGGGGATTAGAATCGGAAAAAATAATTACAATTCACCCGTACATGGGCGAACTGGAATTTGATGGTGAAGCAATAGTCTGCGATTTTGGTGAAGAGCGGCCAACAAAACCAATATGTGTAATTGTTCCAGGCGAATCGAACGGTCTGGTTTGGTTCTACAATATGTTAGGAAAATTCAATGGCCCTGCCCCATCGGAATGTGATTATTTTGTAGATATGCAGAATCATTTCTCTATGATGTTAGAGTATGTTAATATAGGGCGATATAACGCATGGGACTACTTTTTTCAGCAGATCTCTCATCTGTCCCTGGAGGAGATATATAGAAAAAGAGGCGTAATGATTACAAAACGCAATAGAACGCTCAGGGACAAAAGGCAGTTCGACATTAGACCAGTATTATCTGATTCGATAAGCAGAAAAATCGAATTTGAATATAAAAAAATTAAACATAAAAAGGTCTTGGGAGTAATATGTCGGGGGACGGATTACGTTTCCATGCAGCCTTACAATCATGCTGTACCATTAGATGAGTATGAGTTAATTGAGATTGTTGAGGAAAGAATGAAATGCCTGGGATTTACTGGTGTTTACTTAAGTACCGAGGATCAGAGGGCATATGATGCCTTCAATAAGCATTTCGGATCTAAATTGAATGCCGTAGACCAGATACGGTTTAACAGAGAACAAACATTTAACAGCAAAATACTCGATAAAAAAGTTATCAATTCTTTTGGAAAATTAATTCAGGGGGAGCGTTATTTGATAGCAACCCTTCTACTTCTGAAGTGTGACGCAACAATTTTGTCTTCGTCTTCTGCGGCAACCTTAATATTAGACCAAGGCACGAAGGTAAATGAGTTACACAATAAGGGAGTTTGGGGGCAATTCGGTGAGAATCCACTGATTGTTTGTAGTCGTAATAAAAATCATATTTCAATGTTGAATGCTATTCAAAATAACGAATGCGGATTCTGCGTGGACGAAGATGGAATGCTACACACCGGCAGAAGCAAGATAATTGTACTGGAAAATGTTGATGTATATTTAGATGCAAATAGAGATTATGTTAGTTCATTAAATTGTGTTGGTCCAAAAATGCCCACCGTATTTCTGGTGTTATCTTCAGGGGATAAGGAGACGGTAATACAATTGAATCATGGATGCATCTTCAAATTGCCATTCGATGTCAGCTCTGGAAGCATAAAAATTGAAACGGAATCAGTCGAAGATATAACGCTTGGCATTCAAATCGAAGAAGGTTGCACTCCAACAAAATATGCGCCACCCATATTCAGTGAAACGAGAATATGTATCAGGGATGACCATGATAATTTATTTTCCTCTACAGATGTTGACTGTATCGATTTCGCGAAGGGCATTTTTATTGTAAAAGGAGCGAGACATAAATTCAGTCCAAGGGAGTTGGAGCGTTATAATAATATCATATGCTATGACAATGGATTTATAACATATCACAAAGGGTTTACCCGCATATTCAAAAAAGAATCGGGACCTTCAGCTGTATTAACAATTGGGAGCAGTCCGCGTATAAATCCTAAATATATTGTTGGTAGGCCCAAACAACTACGTCGTTTTTCACATACGGTGGAAATGGCAGATTACTTGTTAAAAGGTTGTACTGGAGATGTCGAGGAGGCACTTTGCATTTATAGCTTTCATGCTTCTAACGACAACTTTATTGCAAAATATAAACTAGCACGAATGTACTGTGATGGAAACTACATTGGAAAAGATGAAGATAAAGCGATAGAGCTGATGAGAGATTATGCGAGATTTAAGATTTGTTGGGTGACAAATGAATTTATCGATCTCCTGTGTAAACGTGGATACAACGAAGACTTAATGGAAGCGTTCAATCTAGCAAGCGGATTTTCAACAAAGGGCGATGGAGGAGCAATGGGCCGCCTCGGCCGCATGTACCGCGACGGCAAGGGCGTCGAGAAGGATCTCGACAAGGCAATAGAGTGGATGCGCAAAGCGGCAGAGAAAAACCCTAGTTGGAATAATGAATTTATGGATGTGCTGTGGAAACGCGGAACTCCCGATGATCTTATGGAATTGAAGGGCGATGCTGAGAAGGGCGCAGCAGAGGGAAACGCGTTTGCACTCCAATGGCTCGCCCGCATGTACCGCGACGGCAAGGGTGTCGAGAAGGATCTCGACAAGGCAATAGATATGATGCGTAAAACTGCAGAAAAAATACAAGGCTGGTCGAGGAACGAGCTTGTCGATATGCTGTGGAAACGCGGAACTCCCGAGGACTTCGAAGAGATGAAAAGCGTCGCCGAGACGGCCGCCGGGGAAGGAGACATCGGCGCGATGGGTCGCCTCGGCCGCATGTACCGCGACGGCAAGGGTGTCGAGAAGGATCTCGACAAGGCTATAGAGTGGATGCGCAAAGCGGCAGAGAAAAACCCGATTTGGAACAGAGAAATCCAAGAACTAATAGAATAAAGGAAGGGGAGAAAGGATGGCATACCTTACTATTAAAAAACCAATTATCGCTCGCAACTCAAAGAGTGCACGCTTACAGTGCGATGTTATAGAAGTTAGAAACGATGAAGATGTGGTAATGGGGGATTGTGGAAGCAGGATTTGGATAGAAACAGATAAACAATATGGAGAATACATGGTAGACGAAGTCTGTGATGCATTCGTTGTTGCAGTATTACCATATGCTTATTACAATAATTTGGACATTCATGTTGAGATAATGACTGAAGAAATGTACCACAATCTAGTGTACCAGTTGTTGCCTGCTTTATCGAAATATAATCGCTCCATATACAAAATAAATATCATCCCAGATCAATTGATAGATTTATCATTTGATGGAAAGAATGTAGGGACAGGAGTAAGTATGGGGGTGGATTCATTTGATGTCATAAACACATATTATGAAATGATAGATTTAAAAATTCCAAATTTTAAAATCACTTCTCTGGTTGTTAATAATGTTGGTGGATTTAGCGTTTCGACGGACATTCCGGAACATGTGGTAAAAGGGGCCCAGCGAATAGCCAGCGAACTGAATCTGCCAGTCATATTTATTAACTCAAACATTCACCTGTGGCGCAGGATGAATTTCTTGTCCGTACATCCATTTTTCAATGCGTTTTCAGTGTTGGCAATGGGAAAATACTGGGGTAAGTATTATTATGCTACAGGATACGAAATACTAGAATTTGATATTAAAAAAGCAAATTACGGTGAAGATGCAACGCACTACGAGTATCTATTGCTAAAATGTTTTAGTTGTAATTCCTTGACTTTTTACTCGCCCAATATAGAAAAAAGTAGACTTGACAAAACCAGAAGCGTTTCCGAATCTCTCGTTTCCCGCAAATATCTAAATTCATGTTTTGGAAATGTGAACTGTGGTCGTTGTGTTAAATGTCTCAGGAACATCATATGTCTCGATGCATGCTCTAAACTTGACTTCTTTAAGGATACTATAAAATTAGACTATTGGATTAGCAATCGTGAAGAAGTATTATTAGATTTGATACATAATAAGTGCAATCCATCTCTAAGGGATGCATATGAGGTATTCAAGGCTGAGAATAAGTATGGTTTTGATTTAATTGAGAAAAGATATGCACAAATTGCATCAAAATATTGTGATTACCCAGATCCACTATATGCCTATTTTTTAATCGAGAAGGGATTATGCAAATACACTAAAAAACTAATAGATTCATATCTTCGAGTACAGCAGTATAATCTGGATTGTGCAATAGAATTATTCGAAAAGTATACGGATTCAAAAAGCCACCCGCGCAGGGACGCAACATACGTGGAAATGCTGTGGAAACGCGGGACGAATGATGATTTAATGAAGATTAAAAACCTCGTCGAAGAGGTTGCTGAAAACGGGAATGCTTATGCAATGGGTCGCCTCGCCCGCATGTACCGCGACGGCAAGGGTGTCGAGAAGGATCTCGACAAGGCAATAGATATGATGCGTAAAACTGCAGAAAAAATACAAGGCTGGTCGAGGAACGAGCTTGTCGATATGCTGTGGAAACGCGGAACTCCCGAGGACTTCGAAGAGATGAAAAGCGTCGCCGAGACGGCCGCCGGGGAAGGAGACATCGGCGCGATGGGTCGCCTCGGCCGCATGTACCGCGACGGCAAGGGCGTCGAGAAGGATCTCGACAAGGCAATAGAGTGGATGCGCAAAGCGGCAGAGAAAAACCCTAGTTGGAATAATGAATTTATGGATGTGCTGTGGAAACGCGGAACTCCCGATGATCTTATGGAATTGAAGGGCGATGCTGAGAAGGGCGCAGCAGAGGGAAACGCGTTTGCACTCCAATGGCTCGCCCGCATGTACCGCGACGGCAAGGGTGTCGAGAAGGATCTCGACAAGGCAATAGATATGATGCGTAAAACTGCAGAAAAAATACAAGGCTGGTCGAGGAACGAGCTTGTCGATATGCTGTGGAAACGCGGAACTCCCGAGGACTTCGAAGAGATGAAAAGCGTCGCCGAGACGGCCGCCGGGGAAGGAGACATCGGCGCGATGGGTCGCCTCGGCCGCATGTACCGCGACGGCAAGGGCGTCGAGAAGGATCTCGACAAGGCAATAGAGTGGATGCGCAAAGCGGCAGAGAAAAACCCGATTTGGAACATAAATCTTCAGGAGATGATGCTGCCCGAAATCAATAGGGCATAAGCAATTAGATGATTTTGGTCGATATTGGACATTAAATAGAATAAAACGAGAGGAGCTGTATTCCAGAAGGATGATACTCCCAGTTTGGACATTCGTCCCGAGCCCAACTTAGACTGAATAGAAAAAAATCAGCACGGAGCTTCTTTGCAGATAATACCTGAGCTCGACAGATGATTCTGATTTCGGAAGAATTTGACACTTGAGCCTTCG
>ENA-UOOR01000241-UOOR01000241.1-fermentation-metagenome-genome-assembly--contig:-NODE-241-length-83660-cov-18.674948_pt1 | contig 83660 bp, 85 predicted proteins | sample MGYA00245780_ERZ724029 | MGnify/ENA primary metagenome ERZ724029 (study PRJEB28704, sample SAMN03018315) | fermentation metagenome | biome: anthropogenic terrestrial biome; feature: soil; material...
TTGAGAATCCCCATGGAAGTGCGGTAGGCTTCGCGATCCACCTGCCCTCGCTTGACCGGAAAGACGCGAAGGCCATGCAGAATCGCAGCCGTGATCGGATTGTCAAACAACTCCGCTTTGGCCATGAACCGCAGCGGCCTGGGACACGCAGCGCCCAGGGCCAGAGGATCGAGGCCGCTGACGTGATTTGCGACCACTATAATTGCACCCACCATCGGCACGTTCTCCAGGCCAGTTACTCTGAAGCCGTAGAACAGATGGAAATACACTCTTAAGAGCGCTCTGATGATGGAGTAGAACAAGCGTTGGACCTCCCGAGCACCTGCAGCATCCTGCCGACCACTTCCGTGGGACTCATGGCAGTGCAGTCTATTGCGATCGCATCGGGCGCCACGGTGAGCGGCGATACCGGGCGTGTGCTGTCGATCGTGTCGCGCTGGGCAATCTCCGCCTGAACTTCGTCCAGCGCAACCTGCCTGCCCTGCGCCGCATGATCCCGTTGACGCCGGCGTGCGCGTTCGCGGGCCGATGCTGTGAGGAAGAACTTGCAGCGCGACTCGGCCAGCACTACGGCGCCGATGTCGCGCCCGTCCATTACTACGTCCGCATCTACGGCCATCGCTCGCTGGAGCTGCACCATGTGCACGCGCACCGCCGGATACACCGAGACCGGCGAGACGATGGACTCAACCTGCGCGCTGCGTATCAAGGACGAGACATCCTCGCCTCCAACCAGCGTACGCTGGGCACCGTCAGCCACGGGTTCCACACGTACCGACATCGACTGCGCAACCTTCACCACAGACCCTTCGTCGTACGGATCCACGCCTCGCCTCAGCACTTCCAGGGCGAGCGCGCGGTACAGGTCGCCTGTGCTCACATATCTATACCCTAGGGCTGCAGCCAGCATGCGGGCTACTGTGCTCTTGCCGGAGCCTGCGGGTCCATCTATTGCGATCGAACGTTCAAGCGACATGCTGTCGGACTCTCCTATCGGTGCACAATTAATTGTTATTCTACATCCGAACCTCTATTCCTCTGCTTGCAGCTGAAAATGGTGCTCGAATCTATATGACAATGTTCGCGAAGGCCGTTCGGCCAGGCATCAGGTGTATGCGAACACCCGGCAGCGGCGCTCGGATGTTGGGCGTTACATCTACCACTTCTACTTGCAGCCAGGAAGCGCCTGCCCCGCCGTGTGAGTAGTCTTCTCCCATCTCGATCTCCACAAGGTCGCCCCTGTGAACAACCACTGCAGCCTGGGTGTAGCGGAAATCCGCGACCGCCTGGCCGTTAACGAGCACGATGATGCTCTCCAACGCCTCAGGCAGAGCCAACAGAACACCTCCCGATTCGGCGGCAGGGCCCGCCGGCGCAACACGGTCGCCTCGAGCAGAATCCCATGTCCACACTACTTGGCCCTCTGTCTTTTCAATGAGAAGGCTTCGGCGTGCGATGCCCCCCGAAGCTATCATTGCCTGGACGATCACGCACGCTACGACAAGGCAGAACGCTGCTGCTGAGATCAGTACAGCTCCCAGGTCACGCCTGCACGACAATTCCGTTTTTCCCCTGCCTTCGCCCGGCCGCGGATACCCCTGCCAGATTGCCAGTGGAGAACGCGGCCTGAAGATTGTAGCCGCCGGTTGGGCCGTCCACGTCGAGGACCTCTCCGGCGAAGAACAGCCCTGAGACGAGCTTCGATTCCATGGTGCGCGGGTCTACCTGGCGCAATTCCACTCCGCCTGAGGTCACGATGGCTTCCTCCAGAGGACGGGGCCTTCGCACCGTCATGCGCAGCTGCTTGAGCGCTCTCACCAGCGCTGCCCGGTGTGCCGCCGTTACCTGGTTGGCAGGTGTGCTTCCATCAACTCCAGCGAGCCCTATGACCATCGGGACGAGGGCTCTTGGCAACAGCAGATCGAGGGAGTTCTTCAGTTGCTTTCGAGACATGGCCACAAGGTCGCGCTGGACGCGCCGATCCAGCGTTGCCAGGTCCAGAGCCGGCTTGAGATCGATGCTGAGACTGAAGCGCCCGGGCTGGACGCGTCTGCAGGACCTTGCGGCCTGACACACTGCGCGGCTCAAGGTGAGGATGATAGGGCCGCTCACGCCGAAATGCGTGAACAGCATCTCGCCGAATTCGCGGCTCATCTCCTGTTCTGCGTCGAACAGCGTGACCTCCACATTGCGCAGCGACAGTCCTGCGAGCGCCCTTGGCCATGTCTCAACCGTCTCTATGGGTACCAGAGCGGGCATGGGCTCGTGCACGCCATGGCCGGCCTGGACTGCGAGAGCGTATCCATCGCCGGTGCTTCCGGTGCCAGGGTAAGACGCGCCGCCCGTGGCGATGATCACAGCGTTCGCGTCTGCTTGCGCGCCGCGTGTGTCGATTACGCCTGCGATTGCCTCGCCTTCCGTTGCGAGCCGGGCAATGCGCCGGCCGAACGCGAAACGGGCGCCGCTGGATAGGGCGCGATTGTACAGGGCATCCCGCACATCGTACGCTCGATCGCTCGCGGGAAACACCCTTCTGCCGCGTTCGATCTTGTACGGTACGCCCAGGTTATCCATGAGACTGCACATCTGGGCCGGCCCGAGGGAGGACAATGCTGAATACAGGAATGCGCCGCGTGGGGCGAAACCCTCCACCAGTTCCTGCACGGAGCAGTCGCGTGTGAAGTTGCACCTGCCCTTTCCCGACACCAGTATCTTCTGGCCGGCCACTCTGTTCCGCTCGTACACGGTGACGTTCGCTCCGGCGCTGGCCGCTGCAGCCGCAGCCATCAGGCCTGCGGCCCCCGCTCCGATCACCGCTACAACACTCGCCGTCGACAAGCCATCAGCGCCTTTCCTGAGCGCGCTGCTGCAACAGCCGTTTCAGCCCCTCGATCTCACGCTGTGTGAGCTCGCGGTGGCTGCCCTCTGCCAGACGGCCCAATTGCACGCAGCCGAACCCGGTACGCGTCAGGCGGACGACTCGATGGCCCAGAGCGGCGAACATCCGTCTCACCTGGCGCTTCCTTCCCTCACGCATCTCTATCTCGACCAGCTTGCCCGACCCGTCTGCGAAGCGCGCGCTGGCGGGCATGGTCGGACCATCAGCCAGCTGAATGCCGTGTGCAAGACGGTCGAGTTCATCCGGGGTTGCCCGCCGCTCGAGACGAACTAGGTACACCTTTGGCGCCTGTCGGCTGGGATGGGTCAATCCGAAGGCGAGTTCCCCATCGTCAGTCAATATCAGCAGGCCGTTGGAGTCCATATCCAGCCTGCCAACGGGGTAAATCCTGCGAGCGATGTTGGGGACGAGGTCGAGCACTGTGGGCCGCTGGTGGGTGTCGCAGGCGGTGGTCACAACGCCTCGGGGTTTGTTGAGGGCAAGGTAGAGATGGTCGGTAGGAGGCTGCGCCACTTCCCCATCGACAGCCACGACATCCCGCCCTGGCTCGACTGCTGTGCCCAGCGCGGTGACTTGCACGCCGTTCACTGTGACGCGCCCGGACGCGACGAGCCGCTCGCACGCGCGCCGCGACCCCACTCCCGATCGAGCCAGGAACTTGTGAATACGCTCGGCCATCATGACTTCCTGAAGCGCTGGAGTAGATCGTTGCGCCCGATGACTACAAGCACATCGCCCTCATGGATAACATCGTCGGCGCCCGGCGCCACCGTCATCGCACGGCCTGATCGGATGGCCATAATGTACACGCCAAACCGAGCCCGCACGGCCAGCTCCGCCAGGGACTTCCCCGTCAGGCTGGCCGGGGCCGTCAGCTCCACTATGCTGTAGTCAGGATCCAGGTCGATCTGCTCGATCAGGTTGGTCGACGTAAGCAGGCGGGCCAACCGCCAGCCTCCGTCGCGTTCGGGGAAAACAACCTTGTCGGCGCCCAGCTTCTCCAGCACCTTGCCGTGGAGATCGTCGTTGGCCTTGGCGACTATGGTGCGGACTCCGAGTTCCTTGAGGACCATGGTCCCCACCATGCTGGCCTTGATTTCGCTTCCCACGGTGATCACTGCTACGTCCACATTTCGGATGCCGATGGACCTCATGGCGTCGATGTCGGTGACATCGGCCACTACCGCGTGCGTCACCGTCGGCGCTATTCTCTGCACTTTCTCTTCGTTTACGTCAATGGCGAAGACCTCCTGGGCCAGTTCGGAGAGGGTGCGCGCCACGCTCATGCCGAACCGTCCAAGCCCGATCACTGCAAATTGCTGTGCCATGTTCATGCACCCTCTGTCCCTCTTGCCCAAGCCAGGGCCGCCGTATAGGGCTTGCGCCTTACCGGATTATACCACAGCTCCAGGCGCTCCACCAGTCGGCGGGCGGATCGCGCCCATTCGGGTGAGCACATCGGGCACCACATCCAGCAGACGGTCGATCACGGCGTCTGACGTGACCGGCAAGAAGCGAACCTGCCTGTTGCCGACTACAAGGAAACCCACTGGGCTCAGCGAGACTCCCGCGCCCCCTCCTCCGCCGAAAGGTGAGCCCGCGCGCTCGGGCTGCTGGTCGTTGTTCCAATCGGATCCGCCCGCCGCGAACCCGAAAGAAACCCGGGAAACGGGCATGATCACGTTGCCGTCCGGAGTCTCGACGGGGTCTCCAAGAATGGTATTGACGTCGATCATCTGGCTGATGCTGTCGAGTGTCGTTTTCATCAGGCCCTCTATGGGATGGTCGGGCAAGCTCTCTCTCCTCCCCGGCCCGCACGCGATGTGCAGGCATAAGTCTGTACACTAGTATTCATGACCTGCAGCCGGTTCATTCCGCCGGCGCTTTCCCAGCATTGCCAGGAGCGACATCAGAGCCGCACGCAACTGTGCATCCCCAAGCAGCACAGCCAGGTTGGTCTCCACCACTAGATGCAGAGCTGTGTGGAAACGCGTTTGGTCGAAGGCCGGGGACACTGAGATTGCGGGCGGCCCTTGGCGCCTTCCCCATCTGGAGTATGCCCACGCCGCCAGGGCGGACTTGATTGTCCATAGTTGTCCGCAGGCGATAGCGGTACATGCCGCATCCCCTGTGCCCACCGAAGAGTGCCACGTCAGTTCGATTAGCTTGTGGCCAAGCGAGGCGACGGATGCGATCATGCGAACCATTCGGCGTAGCCTCCCCAGGGTTTCGGGAAGGTCCGCAGGGTTCCATTGAGCGCCCCGGGCCGCGCGGGGCGGCACATCTCTATGGTAGAAGGGAATGGAGACGAGGAACGGCCATGGCGAGACGCGGACAGTCGCCCGAGTGCGCATCGCGCCCCGTGTGATGGACAGGTCGAACCTCAGCGGCCAGCGGAAAGCGACTGCTAGCCCGGCGGCGAGCGCCACGCCCGCCCACAGCGTGAGTGAAGCCCAGCGCATCAAGACCACTCCCGCTCGTAGTCTGGCTAGAAGCGCGGGCAGTATTCATTCGTCGTCCGATTCGGGCAGAGGCGGCAGGTCTGAAAGGGATGAGAGCCCAAGATAGATGAGGAACTGGTCGGTGGTGCCGTACAAGACCGGACGCCCAACGCTGTTCCGTCTGCCCACTTCGCAGATGAGCCCTCGCTCTGTGAGAGTGGCGATGCTTGAGTCAGAGGAGACGCCGCGGATCCGGTCGACCTCGCCTCTGGTGACGGGCTGGCGGTAGGCCACGATAGACAACGTCTCCAAAGATGCGGGCGACAGTGGTTGCGGGCGCTGCCTCGCCGACAGATTCTCCACGAAGGGGGCGTACTCCGGCTTGCTCATCAAGATGAACGAGCCGTCAACATCTCTGAGCGCCACGCCCGACTGCTTGACGGAATGCCTGTCGCGAATCTCGCGGAGGAGTTTGGCCACCGTATCCTCATCCACCTCGATTGCAGCTGCAAGGTCCTTTGCAGCCAGAGGAAACGATGCGGCGAACAAGATGGCCTCAATTGCTGCCTGTGCTTCTGGTAGGTTCATCCGTTACACCCCCCATCGCTTGCGATGTCGAGAACATCCAGATTTCGCCGAACGGCGCCGGCTGTGTCGCGCAGATACGACCGCGCCGCACCAATTCCAGGACGGCCAGGACCGTAGAGATCATCAGCCGGCGTGATCTCGCACCGCCTAGGAACTCAAACAACCCCAGCTTGCCCCGGCGCGCCAAGCGCACGAGCACCGCCACCATCTGATTGGCTATGGGTATCTCATCGGCTGGAAGATATGCGAACTCCTCCGGTATGCTTGACGATGCGCCCAGGTAGGCCTGGAGAAGATCGTCCGCGGTCACGCCCTCCACAGGATTGGCCCGGACGGCGGGCGTTGGCAAGCGACGCGGGGGGCGCGTGTACATACGCGAACCCACCGTCTCCATACTCACAAGGAGCCGGGCCGCATCGCGAAAGCGGCGATACTCTATGAGGCGGGCAACAAGCTCAGCGCGGGGGTCGGGCATGTCTTCCTCCGCGGCGGACAGCTCATCGTCCGTCTCCTCCTCTGGGAGCAGCGCCCTCACTTTGATGTACAGGAGGGTCGCCGCAATCACCAGAAACTGGGCAGCCTGGTCAATATCGAGCCATTCCATGGCAGAGACCTGCTCTAGGTAGTCGTCGGCGATCTCCCCGATGGATACCTCGCATATGTCGATCTGCTTCTTTTCTATCAACGACAGCAGCAGATCGAGCGGCCCGGAGAAGGCTTCGGTGTCTACCCTCATATCCTCATGGCCGCACGGACTTCCTCAAGAGTAGCCGCCGCCACGGGCCTGGCCCGATCCGCGCCTTCTGCCAGGATCGACTCGACTACCCCGGGGGTGGACTCAAGCCGCTTCCTCCGCTCATGCACGGGAGCAAGCGCCAGGACGAGAGTATCGGCAAGCTGCCGTTTGCATGCCACGCAGCCTATCTGCGCCCGTTCGCATTCGGCCCTGCGTTCCTCGGCAAGCTCGGGCGTGAACGCCGAATGGTACGCGAACACCGTGCACACATCCGGATGCCCCAGGTCGCTCTTGTGTATCCTGGCAGGGTCGGTGATCATGGATTTCACCGACTCGCGTATGGCCTCCGGCGAGTCGGCCATCTGAATCGCATTTCCGTAGCTCTTGCTCATTTTGCGTCCGTCCGTTCCCGGCAGGACCGCAACCGGGCTGAGCTTGGCCTGAGGTTCGGGGAAAACCGGCTGGTACATGAAGTTGAACCTGCGCGCGATCTCCCGGGCCAACTCCAAGTGGGGCAGCTGGTCCTCGCCTACAGGCACCGTGTCGGCTTTGTACACGAGTATGTCGCTTGCCATCAACACAGGATAGCCCAGGAATCCATATGTGGTTATCTCTCTTTCGGAAAGCTGCTGTAGCTGCTCCTTGTACGTGGGGCACCGTTCCAGCCACCCGAGAGGCGTGATCATGGAGAGCAACAAGTGCAATTCGGCATGCTCCTTCACGTCGGATTGACGGAAGACGACAGAGCGCTCGGGGTCGATGCCCGCCGAAAGGAAGTCGATGAGCACCTGCCGGGTGTGCTCGCGGAGCATCGACGTATCCTGGTACCCTGTGGTGAGAGCATGCCAGTCGACTACGGCAAAGAAACACTCGTAGTCGTCTTGCAGACGAACCCAGTTGGCGAGCGCTCCGACGAGGTTGCCCAGATGGAGCATTCCTGTGGGTCTCATCCCGCTGAATATTCGGCCTTTCTTCAAACGAACCACCCTCTACATAATCGCTCGGTACAGCGCTCCGATGATAGGCATGAGGATCCATGTCGACACAGGAGTAGCGATAAACACCAGAAGAATGATGTACGAGTATTGCTCCAGTTGATAGTAGAGCCTCGCTGCATTGCCCCTAAGCACCGCTGCCAGTATCTTGGAACCGTCCAGCGGCGGAATGGGCATCAGGTTGAACACGGCCAGCCCGAGGTTGATCCACACTCCCTGGTCGAGCGCCACCGCTACTAACTGGATTGTCCCTCCGCGAAACCCGTATGCACCGTATATGAACTTCACCATGATAGAGAAGAGCATGGCCAGAATCAAGTTGGCGCCCGGGCCTGCGAGGCTCACCATCACCATTCCGGCATCGCGGTTCTCGAAGTTCATGGGGTTAACCCTGACCGGCTTGGCCCATCCGAAGCGCCGGGTGAGCACCAGCGCGAGCAACCCCACGGGGTCAAGGTGAGCCAGGGGGTTGAGCGTGAGGCGCCCTTCCCACCGAGGAGTGCCGTCTCCCAGCTTCACTGCAACGCGCGCGTGCGCGTATTCATGCACCGTCAGCGCAAACAGGAGGACCGGCAAGGTTATCAGGAAATACAGAATATCACTGCCGCTCAAAGGCGCCACCCCCTGCGCTCGATTATAGCATAGACCACCGTCCGGTGGAAACTGACGGGCACGACCCCTCTCCCGCTTGGCGCCGCCGGGCTTGCAGCAGATCGCAAAACGCCTCCAGCCTGGTGTCGAATCCCACATCGGCGGTGTGCTCATCCACAGCGAGCGACATCACCGGAATACCTTCAGACTGACTAACCAGCGGAAGAATGCTCTGGGCCACAATCTCGGGCATGCATGTCATGGGCGCTACGTGCAGTACGCCGGCCAGGCCCGACCGCGCCATATCGACTGAGCGCCCCACGCTTTCGACTCCATGGCCTCCCACGAAATGCCGCAGGTAGGGGCGGGCCCGCGACAGCATGTTGGACCTTGGCATCCGTCGGGCGATGTCGCCCACGATGTGCTCCTCGATCCAATGGGAGAATGTGATCGGCTGGACCACCTGCACCCCGAGTCGGCCCAGCTTCCTGCAGACATCCATGTTCACAGCGGGTTCCATCACCACATAGATCTCGCCCACAACCCCCACGCGCATCGTGGGTCCGAGCCGTTCCTCTGTGCGGCATGCCACATCATGGAGCGTCTGCTCCACCGCGTATAGCACGGCATCGCACGTCTCGGCCGCGTCCAGCAGCGCAAGCCCCCGGTGTACGGCCGCGTCCACCTCTCCCGGTGCCGTTTCGCGCCAGCGCGCCATGTTCGCTGCCTGGTCCAGCGCATCCACTGCCCCAAATTTGGCCCACGCAAGCCGGCCTGCCTCTACTACCTGTCGCAGCGTGGCGCGGCGCTTGACCGTCCTCAGCGCTTGCACCAGCCCCCGAGGATCCCTCCGAGGAGGCTCCACCACTACGAGCTGCGCATTGCTTCCGGCTCTAGACAGCGCGTGTCGCTGAAGCTCGCAGTAGTATCCCAGCCTGCAGGGCCCGATCCCTCCCACCATGAAGATGGTGTCGGCCCCCAGCTCCGCCGCCTCGATGAAGTTACCCACGGTCGCCTTGAGCGGCAGGCATGCCCCCTCAGGAGTGTACTTCGCCCCTATGGATAGTGTTCTCTTGGTGGTCGGAGGCGGGACCACCACGTCCAAACCCAATGAAGAGAAGAACGCCCTAACGGGTATCCACAGGTTGCCCAGATGTGGGAACGTAACGCGCATACTCGCCGCTCCTCATGGCCACCGTGTCGATGAAGGCCTCCAGACGCGTAGTCAGCCCTGCCTCCGCCGAATGCTCGTCAATGTCGATGCACAGCAGAGGCATGTCGCCGTGCTTGCTCGCCTCATGTTGGATGACTTCGGCAACGAAGGATTCCGGACCGCAGCCGAAACTGGCGAGATGCACGATCCCGTCCACTTCGCCGGTTTCGAGCCACCTGTAGGCTGCGCCTACCAGGCGGCGGCCGTAGGTCCAGAAGAGGCGCTTGGCCCCGCGCCTGGCCCGCTCGCGCTCCCACCCGGCCGTTTCTCGATGAGAGTAGTCGCAGGCCTGTATGGGCGCGGCCCCCAGGCGGCGGATCTTGTCCACCAGGTCCAGGCTGATGTATGGGTCGCGCAGAGCGTAATTGTGCCCTAGGATGCCAATGCGAATGGCGCCGCTCGGCGCGGGCTCGGGCTCGGGCGAACCCCTCTTTGCGGCATCAATCGACTTGACCAGGGCGATCGCCGCGCGACCTCTGCCTACGCCCAGCGCTTGGCCGAGCGCCGCGACTTGCGATGCTATCCTGCTGAGCCCGGAAGACATATCGATGCACGGGTCCACCAGCCTGGGCGCGCCGCATACCCTGGCGCGAATCATGTCGGGCAATCCCATCAGCTTGGGGCAGATATACGCCCTGGGCTCAACGCTGACGAATCTGGGAACGAGCAACGCGTCTACCTTCCCTGAAAGGTAGGCGACATGTCCGAAGAACACCTTGACAGGCAGGCAGGCCTCATCGACGCACAGCTCCAGCCCTGCCTGAAGGATCTCCCTATTGGTCACAGGAGAGAGCACAGGCCGAGCGCCGCACTGGCGCAGCAGCTCGAGCATGATTGGGCCGTACTCGTGGAACAGCAGCCCCCGCGGCACTCCTACCGCCAGGTTCATGCCCTGGGGTTTGCGACCAGAGCGATCAAGGCTGAGAAGAACACCGCAGTGGCCACTCCCAGCCCGGTGAATTCGAACGCCCCAGTGAAAAGCCCGATCACTCCGAGCCTCCTTGCCTCAAGTAAGGACCCGCGGGCGATGGAGTGCCCGAAACCCGAAACCGGCACCAGTGCTCCGGCGCCGGCGAAATCCACCAGTCGATCATATACTCCAAACCCTGACAGGACGGCCCCTACCACAACGAACAGCACCAGCATGTGCGCTGGAGAAATCCGGGTCAGATCCAGCACGGCCTGGCCCACCGCGCATATGGCGCCTCCCACTAGGAATGCGATGACATAGTCCAGCGAAGACCCCTCCATTCACGGGCGGCTCAAACCTGGAGCGTTACTGCATTGGCGATGCACGGTACTGACTCGCCCTGCTGCCAGGAGAGCGGCGACAGCAGGGCGCCCGTGGCAACGATCAGGGCACGCCTGATTTCGCCTTCGCACATCCTTTTCCATACGAAACCGTCCATTATCAGCGCCGAGCAGGCGCAGCCGCTGCCCCCCACGCCCGTTCCGCGCACACCCTGAAAGAGCATGACGCCGCCATCGGCGTAGTTGTCGCCCAGAGGCACTCCGCGGCGCTGCATCAGTTCGAGCAGAATCTGCGAGCCCACACTGCCCAGGTCGCCCGTGATTATCACATCGTAGAATCCGGGATCTCGCCCGGTATCGGCGAGGTGGCTGAAGATGGTCTCGGCCGCGGCGGGCGCCATGGCCGGGCCCATCTGGTTGGGGTCCTTGGTGCCCATGTCTATCACGCGCCCTACGGTAGCCTCGGTGATTTTCACCTTGCCCCCCGAACGCCCCACCAGCACCGCTCCTGCTCCGGTCGCAGTGTACTGCGACGTCGATTTCCGCTGGATGTTCAGCTCTATCGGATATCTGAACTGCCGCTCGGCCGTCTGGTAGTGGCTGCTGGTCGCGGCAAGCGCAAGATCTGCGAACCCCGCGTCCACCAGGGCAGATGCCACGGTCAGGCTCTGGGCCGATGTGGAGCACGCGCCGTACACGCCGATGAACGGCATCCCTAGGTCTTCCGCGGTGAAACTGGCTGTGATCACCTGGTTGAGCAGATCGCCGGCGATGAAGTAGTCCACCTGCTCGGGCTGGACGGCGGCCTGCGTCAAGGCTATCTTGACCGCGTCTCCCATGAACCGCCGTTCGGCCTTCTCAGCAGAGCGCTCGCCGAACATATCATCCGGGACCACTTCATCGAACCACCGGGCCATAGGCCCCCGGCTCTCCATGGGCCCGGCAACCGTTCCAGCAGACACAATCACCGGGGGCGCGGCGAACCGGACGGTGCTTCTACCTATCCTTCTGGTGGCCATGGTTCACCCCCGGGAAAGCCATTTGATGAGCGCGACTGTCACTCCCGCCAATATCCCGTACACCAGAACGGGCCCGGCAATGATGAACATCTTGGCGCCCATGCCCAGGATGTAGCCTTCGCGCTTGAAGTCCATGGCAGCAGCAGCTACAGTGTTGGCAAACCCGGTTATGGGGACGGCGGCGCCGGCTCCGGCGAACTCGCCTATGTGGTGGTATACGGACAGCCCGGTCAGAACCACGCCTATCAGGATCATTGTGGCCAGTGTAGGCGCCGTCGCCTCGTCGCCGGTCATGCCCGAGGCGATGAAGGCGTTCATGACTGCCTGTCCCAATGCGCATATTAGGCCTCCAACCACGAATGCCACTGCGATGTTCCGCGCCAGCTGGGGTCGGGGCACGATGGACGATGCCAGTTTCTGATACTTCGCTCTGTCGTCTGCCTTTTGCTTCTTAGCTCCGGGGCTCGCCAAGGTGAAAGTCACCCCCCGCATGAGCTAGTATGCGACCGGCCGGGGGCTTTCATTCACCAGCCATGCTGCGCCTGAGCGCGGCTAGTGCCGCCTTTTCTATTCGATGGACCTGCGGCTGTGAAATCCCAAGAAGGGTCGCCGCCTGAGCCTGTGTGCGCTCCTCGAAAAAGCGCATCACAATGACCGCTCGCGCCGCCGGAGGCAGGCGTGAAAGAGCGGTCCGGAGCACGACCGAGTCGCACACGCTTTCGTCCGGCGCCAGCTCGCCCGGTATTGCATCGATTAGCAGGCGGGCATCGGGCGCGCTGCATATGGGTTCATCGAGTGAACGTACTGGCGCATCGGAATCCATGGCGAAAGCGACATCGGCCGGAGAGATGGACAGGCGCGCGGCTATTTCCGACACGTTCGGATCGCGGCACAGCTCTGCGCTGAGCGCGCTGTGTGCCGCCCGGCACCTCTGGGCGAGTTCGCGAACGGGCCGTGGTATGTGAAGCGGGCCCAGACCTCGCAGGTATGCGCGGATCTCGGAGATCATCAGCGGAACAGCGTAGGTCGTGAAGGCCGTTTGGCGCGCAGGGTCGTAGGTGCGCACGGCTCGGACCAGGCCAACGCACGCGGCCTGGTGTAGATCGGCCAGTTCCGCCCGGCCGGCGAATCTCCTGGCGATAGACATCGCCAACCCGGCGTGCCGACGGACATCGTCGTCATGCGGCCCGTTTTCCGATGGCATTACTGATCGCCTGGTGTGAAGGACATCACCACTTTCGTGCCCTCTCCCGGCGACGAGGTCACGTCCATCGATTCCGACAGCGCCTCCATGAGGGTGAAGCCCATGCCCATCCTCTGAGGCGAACTGCTCACGCCGGGAGAGCGGGCCGCCAGGACATCCAAAATGCCAACGCCCTCGTCTTGCACCGAGATGGTGAAGGCATGATCCGAGGCCGACAGCATCATCAGCACTCTGCCCGGACGCTCGGGATATGCGTGGACTATGCAGTTTGACACGGCTTCCGATACGGCAAGTTTGATGTCTTCCAGTTCCTCCAGGGTGAACCCGAGGCCTGCCGCCCAACTCGCTGCGGCGACGCGCGCGAAGCCCAGGTTACGAGCGACTGACTCGAACTCCACCCGCGCCCAGTTCACTTTGGGTTCCATTTCCTGACCTCCTCCCGCGCCGACAGCGCACTCTCGAGCGACACATATACCGGCATCAGCTTGGATACGCCGAGGAGATCGAGGGTTCGAGTCACACGCGCGCTGGGACCGGCAATGGCCAAAACGGCGCCTCGGGCGAGAAGGCGCCTCTGCCTTCCGAACACCATGCCAATCCCCGAACTGTCGATGAAGCTGACTCTGTCCATTCTGAGTATCACGCGCCGCGCGCCGCGGTTGGCGTCGATCAGCGAATCGATGGCCTGCGCCGCGCGGTCAGCGCAGGTCAGATCGAGCTCGCCCTGGAGGTCAACGATGAGATCGGATCCGCGGAGCACCCACTCGAACAAGGCCGTTCCCCCGCCTCCGTGTGTTTTGTACCGTCAAATTCTCTTCCGGCGGGGACCACTCCTGCTTCCTTCGTTAATCAATCGGGCGCGAACAGGAAAGTCGACCTGGCGAACTGGCGCGTGTGCCTCACCATGAGCTGCAACCAGCTGGCCTTGGGCACCGCCCGAACCGCGATCACATCGGCTGCGGCAACCTCGACGCCATCGAGAAGCGCGACCATCTTGCCCACGGTTTGACCTTGCTCTATGGGCGCCTCCAGCTGGGGGGGCAGGGCGAGCCTGGCTTCGATCTTCCCACCCTCGCCTCTCGGAGTGACGACGTTCAAGTCGTGAGCCATGGTTACGTCTACCGATGTTTCGACTCCCCGGACCACCCGCACTAGCCCAAGATCCTGCCCTGCCCGGGCCAGCGTATGGGCCTCGCACATCTTGAAGCCGTAGTCTAGCAGGGTAGACGCCTCGGCGAACCGAACCGAGCTGGTGGGTACGCCCAGCACTACTCCGATGACTCGGACGTTGTTTCGGACTGCTGTAGCCGACAGGCAGTATCTGGCTTTGTCGGTGTAGCCGGTCTTCAGGCCGTCCGCTCCCGGGTAGAACCTGATCAGACGGTTGGTGTTCGTAAGCATGTTCTTGCCGTCCCGTACGTAGCCGATCCAGATCGTGAGCCACTGATGAATCTCGGGGTAGCGCAAGAGTTCCCTGGACATTATGGCCACATCGCGGGCGGTCGACATGCAATCGTCGGAAGCCCCCGGCTCGGGCAGCCCGGTCGCGTTGACGAAATGAGTGTTGGCGCATCCCAGGGCGCCGGCCTTCTCGTTCATCATTGCCACAAAGGCAGCTTCGCTTCCCGCCACCTGTTCGGCCAGGGCAACGGCGGCATCGTTGGCAGACTCAATGGCCACGGCCTTCATCAGATCCGACACCGCCATAACCTCGCCTGGTTCCAGCCAGATCTGCGAACCGCCCATCGACGCCACATGCTCAGACGTGATCACCATGTCGCCCAGGCTTATGCGGCGCGCCTCAATCGCGTCCATGACCAACGTCAGGGTCATGATCTTGACAACGCTTGCTATGGGCCGTGGGGCATCGGCGTTTTTCTCCCACAGAACTCGGCCTGTAGAGGCCTCCACGAGGATGGCTGACGGCGCGGTCACCTTCCTGGCGAGTTCGGCTGCTGCCGCCGCTTGAGGAGATGCAGCCGCAGCAGCCGACGCCCGGACCGTTCGGGCCGACAGGGCGCAGACCAGCAGGGCGCAGACTGCGAGGACTCGCGCGGCCCTGGCGGGTTTGTACGACAAGGGGCATGCCTCCCTTCGTCTCTTGTTTCAAGAGAGCATATTCCAAGGCATGCCCGGTTATACAGGATGGGCGCGGTTCCATTGCCACCAGCGGCCCGCCCGCCGGGCCCGAAGCGCGCGCCTATCTCTCGATGATTTCGTAGACAAGAGGCGGAGCCGAACATGGCGCGTCGGAGTAAGCGAAGGCCGGGCCGGCCTGGGCTGTGCCCTCGCGCAGCCGAGGCTGGCTGCCGGCATAGAGCGTGGCCACTGGCTGGCCTGCTTCTATCCTATCGCCCACCGATACCAGAACCTTCAGCCCACAGTGGAGATCGACTGAGTCCGTCTTGCGCTGCCTGCCCGCGCCCATGGCCGCCGCCGCTCGGCCCAGCGTGAGAGCGTCCACGCGGCTCACGTAACCATCGGTCGGGGCTGTGATCTGCTCTGACAGCGGCGCAGCCCCGATTCGACTGGGGTCGTCCACGCACGTCGCATCTCCGCCCTGCGCCTTCACCATTTCCCTAAGTTTGGCCAGAGCAGCGCCTGACTCAACCAAACCGCTCAAGACCGCGCGGGCCTGCGCCGTATCGCGTGCGGCCCCTCCCAAAACGACCATGTGCGCGCCAAGCTCCAGGCAGAGCTGGAGCAGCCGGCCGGCGCTGCGCCCAGACAGAGTATCGATTGCCTCTATGACTTCCAGGGAGTTCCCTATGGCCTGCCCGAGAGGTTGGTTCATGTCGGAAATCACTGCCGCCATTCTCCGTCCGGCCAAGCGGCCTATGTCAACCATTGCGCGAGCGAGCCGGCGCGCTCGATCCAGCTCGTGCATGAATGCTCCGGTTCCGGCCTTGACGTCCAGCACTATCGCATCTGCGCCCGTGGCCAGCTTCTTGCTCATGATGCTGGAGGCGATTAGGGGAATGCTCTCCACTGTGGCTGTGACGTCGCGCAGAGCATAGAGCCGCTTGTCGGCCGGAGCTATGTCCTCCGTCTGCCCGACGATGGCCAGACCGATCCGGTTAACCTGGTCCACAAATTCCCGTTCGGAGAGCGAGACCCGAAATCCGGGGATGGACTCCAGCTTGTCGAGGGTCCCGCCGGTGTGCCCAAGCCCGCGACCCGACATCTTGGCCACGGGCACGCCTGCCGCGGCCACCATAGGCACCAGCACCAGTGTGGTGGTGTCGCCCACCCCTCCCGTGCTGTGCTTGTCGACCTTGATGCCGCGTATGGCCGACAGGTCGGCCCGGCGCCCGGAGTCTGCCATTGCCGTGGTGAGGGCGGTGGTCTCCTCCGGCGTCATGCCCTGAAAGAATATGGCCATGCAGAAAGCGGACATCTGGTAGTCCGGCACGTCCTGGGAAAGCATGCCGCCGATCATGTAGCGTATCTCCTCGGGCGAGAGAACGTGCCCATCGCGCTTCTTCATAATGATGTCAGGAACTCTCAATCCAACTCCTCCTGCGTAGTCACATGCTCCTACAGGACCTGCTGCAAGAAGCTCTCGCCGGCCAGGCGCCAGGGCACCCCCAGGAATTCGGCTATCGTGGCGCCCAGATCCGCGAAACTGGTCCTCACTCCGATGGGCCGCCCGGCGTGTCCTGCCTGTAAAGGCTGGGGCAACATGGCCAGCACAGGCACGTACTCCCTACTGTGATCGGTGCTGGGCGTGGTGGGGTCGTTGCCGTGGTCGGCGCACATGGCCAGAATATCGTTGCCCCTTAGCCTCTCGAGAAGCTCGGGTAAGCGTCGGTCCATATGCTCGAGGCCGCGCGCAAAGCCCTCCACATCGTTGCGATGGCCCCACTTCATGTCGAAATCGATCAAGTTTGCGAAGATCAACCCCGGCCGGCCTTCGTCCATGAAGCTCAGAACTGCGTCGAATACCGCATCGTTGCCTGACACATGCCGAGACAGCGTGATGCCTCGCATGGCGAAGATGTCGTCGATCTTGCCGCAGCCCATGACGTCCAGCCCTGCATCGGCCACCAGATCAAGCAGAGTTGGACCGGGCGGAACCAGCGAGAAGTCGCGCCGCCGAATGGTTCTGGTGAACTGCCCATAGCTGCCCTCAAACGGGCGGGCGATCACCCTGCCCACTGCGTGCGGCCCGGTCAGGATGGCCCGGGCGATGCGGCACATCTCGTAGAGCGCATCCGGCGGAATCACGTCTTCATGAGCGGCTATCTGAAACACGGAGTCGGCCGAGGTGTATACGATAGGCTTTCCTGTGGCCACGTGCGCATCGCCCAGCTCCTGTATTATCTGGGTGCCCGATGCGGGTCGGTTGCCCAGCACACCGCGGCCTGTCTCCCTTTCGAACGCGTCGATGATCTCGGGAGGAAACCCGCCGGGATACGTCGGAAACGCCTGGTCCAACTGGATGCCGGCGATCTCCCAGTGGCCTGTGGTGGTGTCCTTCCCCGGCGATGCTTGCGCCATGCGGCCGTAGGAGGCGAGGGGCGAATCGCACATATCCACACCTGCCAGCTCAAACCCGGTATCGGCGACTAGGTTGCCCAGGCCCATCCGCCCAAAGTTGGGCAGACTGAGCCCGCCTGCGGCCCTGGCGGCATTGACCAGGGTGTTGCTACCCCGATCGCCGTATGCGCCCGCGTCCGGCAGTTCGCCCACTCCCACACCATCGAGTACTATCAGAACCGCTCTCATGGCCGCCTCTCCTTCTCATGCCCTCGGATGGTGTTTGGCGTACACTTCCCGCAGCCTCGTCTGAGTGACATGCGTGTAGATCTGGGTTGTTTGGATGTCGACGTGCCCCAACATCTCCTGGACGGATAGGATGTCGGCGCCGTGCTCCAGAAGATGCGTGGCGAATGAGTGACGGAGTGTATGCGGAGTGATATGCGCGGCGATCCCGGCCTCCAGCGCCCTTCGCTTTATGATCTTCCAGAAACCCTGGCGGGTCATCCCGGCGCCCCGGTTGGTTATGAATAGGCTACTATCGTCGCTGGCACCCGCCAGCTCGCGTCGGCCCAGAGCCAAGTAGCGCTCTAGGGCGGCGACGGCGCTCTGGCCCACAGGCACGATGCGCTCGCGATTGCCCTTCCCTATGCAGCGCACGTATCCCATCTCCAGATCGACATCGCGGGTGGACAGCGACACCAACTCCGAGACGCGCAGGCCCGAAGCGTAAAGCAACTCCAGCATGGCTCGGTCGCGCAGAGATCGCGGCTCGTTGCCGGACGGCCCCGCGAGCAGTTTGTCCACTTCCTCGACCGTAAGCACTCTGGGCAATCGCCGTGCCTGCCTAGGGCCGTCCAGATTGACAGTGGGGTCGCGCCTGATGTGCCCTTCCCGCAGAAGGAATCTGAAAAAACCGCGCAGGGCCGAGAGCCGCCTGGACGCAGAGGAAGATGATGCGCCCGACTCCATGCTGTGCGCGATGAATGCTGCGACAGTTGATTGCCCCGCCGAAGCGGCGTCCGCCTCGCACGGCTCGTCATCGCCCCGGTTGATTCGAGCTGCGAAGGAGGCGAACTGCGTGAGGTCGCGGGCGTAGGCCTCCAGAGTATTCTCTGAAAGACCTCTCTCAACCGCGAGGTATGATAGGTACTCTTCAATGCAGCTTAGCAAGGGGGAGACCTCCAACCGCGCCCATGGCGCATCGTGCTGTCAACATATTACCATTCGACACGCGCCCGCACGCTCCTGCCCGCGTTACCCGAACCGTGCGGCGAGCATCAAGAACGCAGGGGACACGTAAGACTGGACAAATGCAGCTAGTACCAGCACGATTGCTGCAATAAAGAAAGAGGCTGACGACTCAGCGAAGGCGTGCGCGACGTCCGCTTCGATTCCGAGGAGGTTTCTGCTCAACACCGACCATGAGAATCTGACTGATGACGCACAGGCCGCCACAAGCGCCGGCACTGCCACCAGGTTATGCGGCAACACAGACGACAGCGCCAGGACGGCGCCGGCGCCGGCCATTTCGCGAACAAGAAAAGCAACGGTGAAGCCTACGCAGAACCCTCGGATGAACAGAATGAGGAACGCCCCGGCGAAACCCAGCACGCTTGAGCCCGCAATCCATATGAGCGCCACCGAAGATAGGTTGGCGCTCATGCTGGCAAGCATCACGCGGCCGTTCGATCCGGGAGTGTTGACACGCAGGTTCGCTAGGCCCGACTCCAAGTAGGTGAGGGCTTCGGCGCCGCCGTCTCGCATCGCTGAAGCGTAAGCGGCGCCTGTACACACGCCCGCTGCGAATATGACGAATGCCAACGCATACCATATCGCGTTGGCCCTAATGTAACCGGTCGCGGTCACACGAACCTGTCGCCTTCTCGCCACGTGGGACACCCCCGCAGGCCATCCCTATGCGCGAGGCGCGCATGTCATGACCGGATCATTCCAGGAGCGCCCGCCCGTAGGTCCCTCCTCCTCCTGATCGAATGGCGAGCCTGCCTTCGCGCGCCATGACTATCCGAGCGGCTAGGCGCTCTCCCACCGCCTCGGCCAGCTGATCGCTGGTTGTGTGGTGAAGGACCGCCATTTCCGACCCGAAGGCCCGAATCAGCGCAGCAATGGCGACCGGCCCTACGCCCGGAACAAACGCCAAAGGCACCTGATGCCTGTATGGAGGGCGGTGGGCTGGGTGTCTCGGCTCTGGCCGATCGGCGATTTCGTCGATGCGGTCGGCCACTCCCCGCACCACGCGGGAACTGCCGCATTCTGGGCAGCCCGGCGCCGCGCCCGCTGCGGAAAAGCGGGCCTCACACACCTCGCACGCGCTCAAGTGGTACTTTCCCAGCCTGGGGTCGAGCCCGTAGTTGGCTGCCACGCGCCGACCATCGATGCGCGCTAGGGCCAGCGACACCTCGGCAAACGATGCCGATTCCATGCGCATCACGTTGTACTCCCGCCCCATCCGCGGAAGCGAGTGAGCATCAGAGTTCGAAAGAAATGTGTAGCTCGCAAGCTCCTCGATTCTGTCGGCCATCTGGGTATCGGCGGACAGTCCAAGTTCCACCCCGGCCACCAGCCGGCGGGATTCGTCGCCGAACACATCGGCGATCCGATGGGCGCACGTGCCGTACACGCTCTTGTGCGGGGTGAAAGCGTGCGCGATCACAAACAACCCGCCCGTATCGCTCGCAAGCTGGGCGACATGCCGCGGCAGAAGCCTGGTTCTTTGGGTGCTGAGGTCGATGTTGGAGGTATGCCGGGCAAGTTCTCTCGCGAACTCGCGCACCTGGGCAAGCGTGGCGAAATACGCCACGTAGTGCGCGCTTCCCTTAGCGCCTTCGCGGGCATCGCCTCGGCAGGCAGCTTCCACCTCGGCGCCAGGGATGATTGTCGTGCGTCCCAGATATCTGAGACCGCCGCCTGGCGCCTCTTCCATCGCGCCTGATTCCAAGAGGCGGTCGATGTCGTCAAGCACGCGCCTGGAAGCGCAATCCACTACGCCTACAACATCGAGGCCCTTGTGCCGGGCGGCCTCGCGCGCGATGTTTTCCAACGTGAGGTTGCGCGCGCCCGATACCTTGACCGGCCGCCCCTTGGAGTCTCTCCCGATGTGCACGTGAAGGTCGACGAAGTAGTCTTTCATGAAGAACGCGTCATCATCATAGACCCAACCTCACTTCTCCTGACGCCTTGCGAGGGCTCTCGCGTAATTCCCCGCTGCTGCACACGTCAGGAAGAACTCCGGTTCCTCTTCGAACCCTCGGCCCATGGTGGAAAGCTCGATTCCCTGAGAGATCGCCCTTTCCACGCCCTCGCACCCCGTGGACGACACAAGCGTGTGCGTACCTCGGCAGATGGCATCAGCCAGCCGCGCGCGGGCCGAGCCTTGAAACCCCGGGTCCATGTCGGACGCCAGCACGCACGTTACAGAGGTGCAGCAGATATCGCGCAGTACCGTCAAGGTGTGGTGGCTCACTACCTGATGTCTCAATCTGGGATCGGCCCGGGATAGACGCGGGACTATAATTGGCCGTCCTCCCATCCTGTTCACCGCATCCGCGATCCATCCTTGCTCCACGCCGGAGAACCCGTAGCGGGTGCCTGTTCCCACTATGCCTGGCCCCATTGCCACAACGGCGCAGTCACACCCGGCTACAGCTGTGGCTGCAACCAGTGCCGAGTGGACATTGACGGCCTCCATATCGCCGCCGAACGCGTGACCGGTTGTTATGGCGACATCGATGAGCCCCAACTTCTTCAGCTGACGAACTGCCCGGCTCAGAGCAATCGGCAAGGCCGCCCCATCAGTCATGATATAGGCGGCCTTGCCTGCGAATCCACACAGAGTCGGCGCAAGCATGGAATGGAGCTCGCAGATGATCACGGGCATCCCGGCAAGGCCGGCGAAGGCGTCCACTGCCGCGTGACTTGCGGTGTCTTCCTCATAGCTCCCCGTGCATGCCTGCATCGGAGTGTATCTCATCTTCATGATGTGGCCGCGAGTTCGCCCACGGCGGCTGTCGCGACCGACCGCCCAGATCACGAAGTGGCGTCCGCCGCTTCCCAAATCCAGGTCGACGGCGGTGGTGTTCACGATCACCCAATCTCCAGGATACACAGGACCGGTCAGCGGCGGGTAGCATACAGCCGCGCATTCCGCCCCGTCATCCACGGCCACCACCAACTCCTGAATACCAGGGGCTTCCAGTGTGACCCGCGCCACCCGTGCGACTCTCGCATTGATCACCGCTCCTCACCCCTCCTCCGAGTATTGTGCCCCGGAAGGAGCAGCGACAGCATGACCAATGTGGCGCAACGCGCGAATCTATGCTTCTACCAGCTGCGCTCCTCGATTGATGGCCTCGATGTTGAGCGGTATCAGGTTATGCCTTCGCGCAGGCAAGACCTCCTTCAGACATTCGGCGACCGATTCAGAGGCGACCACATGTGTGGCCGCCAGATACGCGCCGAGAACGCACATGTTGGCTACTCTATCCGACCCGAGTTCCCGGGCTATGTCGACGGCAGGGACCGCGATGACCCTAATGTCGCTTCGCTCGGGTTTTCGGTCGATGAGCGAGCTATTGTAGATGAGCAATCCGCCCGGCCTCAGCATCGGCTCGAACCGGTCCATCGACGGCCTGTTCATCACGATGGCCGTCGTGGGCTCAGTGACAATGGGCGATCCTATCGGCTCAGCCGATATCACGACCGAGCAGTTGGCCGTGCCCCCTCGCATTTCGGGCCCGTAGGCAGGTATCCACGAGACGTTCTTGCCCTCATGCATGCCTGCGTAGGACAGGAGTTGTCCTATAACCATTACTCCCTGACCGCCAAACCCTGCGATGGTCAGTTCCTCAGCCATTGCTAGCGCCTCCTTCCGGAGTGCGGAACTCGCCCAATGGATAGTAGGGTATCATGTTCTCCTCGAGCCATGTCATGGCTTCAATGGGAGCCATGCCCCAGTTGGTCGGGCAAGTGGAAAGGCATTCCACAAGCGAAAACCCCGCCCCCGCCAGCTGCGTGTCGAAGGCTTTTCGTATGGCCCGTTTCGCCCGCGCGACGTGCGCCGGCGATGACAGGGCCACGCGCGCAACGTAGGCAGCTCCGGGGATCGTCGACAGCATCTCGGCAATGCGGATGGGACTTCCAGCGTGCTCCAGCTTACGGCCTGCAGGAGACGTGGTGGTCTTCTGACCCACGAGCGTTGTGGGGGCCATCTGCCCTCCGGTCATACCGTAGATTGCATTGTTTATGAATATGACAGTGATGCGCTCTCCCCTCATGGCAGCGTGGACGATTTCAGCCGCGCCGATGGAGGCTAGGTCGCCATCGCCCTGGTAGGCGAAGACTACGGCGTCAGGCAGAGCGCGCCGTATGCCGGTGGCGACTGCGGGCGCCCTGCCGTGGGAGGCCTGTTGGAAGTCGCAGTCGAAGTAATCGTAGGCAAACACCGCGCACCCGACCGGGGCTACGCCCACGGTGCGGTCGCGCACGCCGAGTTCGTCGATGGCCTCTGCTACCAATTTGTGGGCAATTCCATGAGTGCAACCCGGGCAGTAGTGCGTTGCCCGCGGTTGCAGCGCTTTGGGAACAGCGTATACTTGCTTCATTTTCCCACCTCCGCCTTGGCGATCTTGCGCGCCTCTTCAACTATCGCCGCCGCCGTGGGCACGATCCCGCCCGGAGTGCCGTAGAAATGCACGGGTGCAGCCCCCAACGCGCCTAGCTTGACGTCTTCGACCATCTGGCCCATGCTCATCTCCACTGCGAGGAATGCCCGGGCAGTGCGAGCCACATCGGCTATGACCTGGTATGGGAAGGGCGACACCGTAATCGGCCGCACCAAGCCAACGCGGAGGCCCTCCGAGCGCGCTCTGTCCATCGCCGACCTGCACACTCTTGCGGAAGTTCCGTAAGCAACCAACACGATGTCGGCGTCTTCAGTGTTGACAGTTTCGCATCTCACCTCGTCAACCTGCGCCTGTTTGAACTTGGCCTGCAGTTTGTGGTTGTGACGGAGGAGGTCGTCAGGCTTGATGTAGATGGAGTTGATCAGCCTGGTGGCCCTTCCATCGCGCGCCCCGTTGGTAGCCCAGTCGGGAGTCGGAAGATCGCGCGGCGCGGGATCGGGAAACACCACCGGCTCCATCATCTGGCCCAAAACCCCATCTCCCAGCATCATGACGGGCATCCGGTACTTCTCGGCCACGTCGAAGGCATGCATTGTGAGGTCCACCATCTCCTGTACCGAGGCAGGCGCGAATACAATGCAGTGGTAGTCGCCGTGTCCGCCGCCTTTGACGGCCTGGAAGTAATCGCTCTGGGCGGGCTGAATTCCGCCGAGCCCGGGTCCTCCACGCACCATGTTTACGATGAGGCACGGAAGCTCGGCGCCGGCGATGTACGATATCCCTTCCTGCTTGAGGCTGATTCCCGGGCTCGAAGACGAAGTCATCACGCGGACTCCGGCGCCGGCGGCGCCGTATACCATGTTGATGGCTGCGACTTCGCTCTCGGCCTGCAAGAACACCCCGCCCACCTCAGGAAGCCTTCGCGACATGTACTCCGGGATCTCGTTCTGCGGCGTGATCGGATACCCGAAGAAGAAACGGCATCCGGCCCTGACAGCGGCCTCTGCAACGGCTTCGTTGCCCTTGAATAGTTTGCGTTCTGCCATGCGTACTGCCCTCCTCAGGGTTTAAATACTTCGATGACTGCATCTGGGCACATCCTGCCGCACGTCCCGCAGGAGATGCAATCGCCCTCGTTGGCGAGATAGGCTGGATGGTACCCCTTGGCGTTGATCCTATCGGCCATCTGGATCACCTTCTTGGGGCAGAAGTGCACGCATACACCGCAACCTTTGCACTTTGCCTCATCAAAAACCACTTTGCTCATGAATGACCGGCCGCCTCCTCCTACTGCGTTTTTCTGCATACGACTCGAGGGTGGCTTCACGTTACGATATTCTCTTGACTTGCTCGACGCCGGCCAATGCACGGAGGGCCGCTCTGGCCAAGGCCAGCATCTCCTCCTCGCCCGGGTACACCATCACCCTGGCGATGAACTTGACCCGGGCAGTAATCCACTCCACCAGCATCTTGGAGTTCGCAGCGCCTCCAGTGACGACGATGGCATCGACTTCGCCCGACATGGCGCACGCAACTCGGCCTATCTCCTTGGCCACCTGGTAAGCCATTCCCTCGTAGCACAGCTTGGCTTGGCTATCGCCTTCCGCGATGCGTTTCTCAACGTCCAGCAGCGAGTTGGTGCCCAGATAGGCTACTAGCCCACCCTGCCCGGTGATCTTCCTTCGCATTTCGCGTTCGGTGTAGTCGCCGCTGAAACAGAGCCTGATCACACCGGTGTTGGGCAGGGTCCCTGAGCGCTCGGGCGAATACGGGCCTTCCCCGTCGAGGGCATTGCTCACCTCCGCCACTCGGCCCTTCCGGTGCCCGCCCACGCTGATCCCGCCCCCGAGGTGTACAACAATGAGGTTACAGTCATGATACTCGCGCCCCAGCGCGCTTGCGGCTTGCCGAGCCACGGCTTTCTGGTTGAGCGCGTGAAAAACGCTCCTTCGCTCAATCTCGGGCAGGCCTGTGTAGCGGGCAACGTCGTCCAGCTCATCGGTGGTGACTGGATCCGCGATATAAGCGGGGATTCTGGCGGCCCTGGCGATGTCGCGCGCTATGAGGCCGCCTAAGCTGGACGCATGGTTCCATCCATGCTCGTACAGCGCCTCGACTATCGCATCGTCGACTTCGTAGACACCGCCTTCTACAGGAGGCAGAACCCCGCCGCGTCCTATTACCGCGGAGAGCTGATTCATGGCGAAACCGGCTCTGGCCAAAAACTCGACTACTGCCTCCTTCCTCATATCGAATTGGTCGAATATTCGTGAAAATGCCGCGATTGCTGCAGCATCGTGCCTCAGTGTCTCAGAGGCCGCAACCTGCTCGCCCTGGAAAACGGCGACTTTCGTGGACGTAGAGCCGGGATTGATCACAAGCAGCCTTGGGTCGCGCACATGAGCCGCCTCCCCTCACTCCGATGTCACTATGGCGCAGGCCAGCGAGAGCAGCCTAGCTCTGGGAGAGTCTGATCTAGATGTAAGGACGATCGGCGCCCGGGCCCCTGCCACCAGTGCCGCGGCTTCGATGTCGCCGAAGTAAACCATGGTTTTGTAGATAGCGTTGCCTGCAGCGATGTCGGGCGCAAGAATGATATCAGCCTTGCCGGCTACGGGCCCTCCTACTCCTTTGTGCTTCGCGGACTCCGCCGACACCGCGTTATCGAGGCCAAGCGGACCATCGATGATGCACCCTTTGATCTGCCCCCTGTCGCCCATCTTGGCCAAGGCCGCCGCTTCGATGGTCTCAGGCATCGCCGGGTTTACCACCTCGACCGCGGCTACGCACGCCACTTTGGGCGTCGCATTTCCCAGCTTGTGCGCCACACCAACCGCGTTGCCAATGATCTGCGCCTTTTCCTCCAACGTGGGAGCGACTACCATGGCTCCGTCAGTCAGGTAGAAGAACCTATCGTACCGGGGAGACTTGAACACCGCCACATGGCTCAAGAGCTTGCCGGTGCGCAGGCCCACCTCCCGGTCGAGCACAGCCTTGAGGAACCCGGATGTGGGTATGAGACCCTTCATCAGTATGCCTGCCTTGCCCGAACTCACCAGGCTGACGGCGAGCCGCGCCGCGTTCGGAGCATCCGGCTCGTCCAGAATGTCCACTCTGGAGACATCAAGGCCCACATCGGAAGCCACATCCGCTATCCGACGGGCATCGCCCACCAGTGCGAAATCGCCCATTCCAACGTCGATCGCCATCTTGACTGCTTCGAGTACCTCGCGGTCTTGCGCCGCCGCTACGGCTACCCGCGCCGACTTGTGTCCCTTGGCGCACGCCACAACTTGATCGAAGGTTGTCAGCATCGTATTCGCCTCCTTGGATGTGAGTAGTACAACCTCATGTGCTACTGCATCGGTCGAGCGCCGTATTGGCCCGCCTGTTCCTGGCCTTCGAGTACCAGCATGGCGCTGACGGCCAGGGCCTCCATCTCATTCTCTCCGGGAAACACCATGATCGGCGCGATGAACTCGCAGCGGCGAGTCACATCGTCAACGAGTCGTCTCCAGGCGGCCAGCCCGCCGGTGAGCGCAACGGCGTCGACCTCTCCTGAAAGCACCGTGGCCATTGCTCCAATTTCTTTGGCGATCTGATACGCCATGGCCTGCGCGACCTCGAGAGCGTGCGCGTCGCCCTCCTGGATCATCCTCTCGACGTCTTGAGCATCGGTGGTACCTAAGTGGCCGCAAAGCCCCGCTTTGCGTGTAATCTTGCTGATCAGCTCGGCCTGCGTATACCGGCCGGAGTAGCAGAGCGACACCAGATCCGCCATGGGCAAGCTGCCGGCGCGTTCCGGCGAGAAAGGCCCTTCATCGTCGGCACCGTTCGCGTCAACCATCAATCCGGCCTTGACGGGGCATATCGATATTCCGCTGCCCAGATGAGCCACGATCACGTTGACATCGCCCAGAGCGCGTCCGAGCTCGCTCGCGGCTTTGCGGGCAGTGCTTCGGATCGACAGCGCATGCAACCGCGACTGGCGCGGCGCCTCCGGAAGGCCCGAAAGTCTGGCAAGGGGTTCGAACTCGTCGACAGTGATGGGGTCTGCGAAATACGATGGGATTCCCAGAGGCTGGGCGATGGCGTAGGCTATGGGAGGGGACAGGTTCGCGGCGTGCTCAGTGGCTGGTCTGCAGCGCAAGTCGTCGAGCATATCCTGGCTGATCATATACGTTCCGCCGCGCATTGCGCTGGGTGCGCCGCCCCGGGATACTACTGCGTCGAGTGTTCGCGGGTCGCAATTGCCGGCCTCGAGGCTGGCCAGGACGGCCTTTCGCCTGTACTCCAGCTGATCCCAGATCCCTGCGAAGTCGGCGAGCTCGTTAACGGGATGTCGAATGCTTTCGGAGTAGACCGGCTCGCGGCCCTGGAAGATGGCGATTTTGGTGGAGGTGGAGCCTGTGTTGACGACAAGTACCTTACGCTCGGGTTGCTTAGTGCCTAACGCTCTCACAGAACACAACCGCCTTCCCGTATGGTTAAGCTATGCACATTATTGCATATTCGACTTTAAAACGCTAATCCCTCCTGGAATCGCATGTCCCTTCCGCGCCCCAGCACCATCCTTGACGAGCGTAGATGGCTCGTGAGCGGGGTACGAGCCATCTACGGAAGCTTGCGCACCGGCACCTTGAAGGTTCTACGCACACAGGGATTCGTGTGTGCAACCCAATACCTCCACTTGTCATGACAGCGTGAGCTACTTGGTCTTCTCGAAATGCTCCAGAATCTCGCGCTCTGCGTCCTCACTCACATGGTAGCTGTAGTTCTCGTCTGGGAACACTCCAGTCTTTACCTCTGTGTCGTATTGGGCAAGAGCATCGACTACATCTTTGCCCATCTGAGCATACTGCTTGACGAACTTAGGCACGAAACGATCGAACAGGCCCAAGAGGTCGTGCATTACCAGAACCTGAGCGTCGCAATAGGGGCCGGCCCCTATTCCCATGGTCGGAATGGTGAGCCGTTCGGTGATCACCCGAGCCACCGGGTTCGGCATGGCTTCAAGCACCACACAGAAGGCTCCTGCTTCCTGGAGAGCCAGAGCGTCGTCAAGTAGCTTCTGGGCCGCGGAGAAGTCCTTTCCTTGAACCTTGAAGCCGCCCAACTGCGAGCTGCTCTGAGGGGTCAAGCCTATGTGTCCCATAACTGGAATGCCGGCCTTGACAATGGCGGCTACCGTATCCGCCACCCTTACGCCGCCCTCCAGTTTCACGCAATCCACTTCAGCTTCCTTCATGAGCCTGCCGGCGTTCTCTATGGCCTTCTCGCGGCTCACCTCGTAAGACATGAAAGGCATGTCTCCCACGATAAACGTGTTGGGCGCCCCCTTGACCACCGCTCTGGAGAACAGGATCTGCGTGTCCAAATCGATGGGAACAGTGCTCTTGTGTCCCAGCATCACCATTGCCGCCGAATCGCCGACCAGGATCATCTCGATGTCGGTCTTGTCCACCTGCGTAGCCTGGGCATAATCATAGGCAGTAACCATTGTGAACTTTTTGCCGTCTCGTTTCATCTTCAGGAACTGCGGGATTGAAGTCTTCTTCTTCGTTTCTGCCATCTCTGTTACCCCCCTAGATCTGCTTCGCGTAGTTCTGCTCTATGGCTCTTATCATCTCGCTCACGATGCGGTTGGTCGGGGTCGGCGCCTTAAGCCTTTCTCCTTCTCGGACAATGGCGCCGTTGATGGAGTCTATTTCCGTCCTTCTCTTCCTCAGAACATCCTGCAACATGGAGTTGATATTGCCGCTGGTCTTCTCGCAGACCGTAGCCACTTCGTCAACCATGTGTGGATGCGTGAGCGTTACCCCTTTTTTCTCGGCTACTGTCAGGGCCTCCTCGACTAGCTCTCTCTGCAGCGCCAGACTGTGCTTTCCCTGAGTGAGCTCGCCGTTTCTGACCCTAAGCAACGTTCCCAACGCGTTGATGCCTACATTGACCATCAACTTGCTCCAGATCAGACCCAGCACATTATCAGAAGCATCAGTCTCGATGCGAGCTCGGGTAAGGACCTGGGCAAGCTCGCAAGTTCGATCAGTGATCAGTCCGCTCAACTCGCCGACTACAGTGGGACCCGCGCCGGCGTGGCATACTCTGCCCGGTCCCAACACATTGGCTCCATGGGAAGTAGTACCTGCTACCACGCGCTCTTCACCAAAGATGGAGCTGAGCGTCTCGAAGTTCCCCAAGCCATTCTGTAGGGTCAGGATAGTGGTGTTCTTTCCCACCAACGACGACATGCCCCTCGCCGCGGTCTCAGTGTGGTAGGATTTCACAAAGAAGATGATCAAGTCCGATATGCCAGGAATCTCCTCCGGCTCAGTTGCCGCCCTGACTTCGATGAACCGATCACCGCTGAGACCTTCTATCCACAAGCCCTTGTCGTTGATGGTCTCCACATGTTCCTTCCAGACGTCTACTAGATGCACGTCGCAACCCGACTCAGCGAGCAAGCCGCCAAACAACGACCCCATCGCGCCCGCTCCGACAATATCGATTCTCATTGCGCTCATTCTCTCTGTGTTGATTTCGGCAGACACCGCAGCCGGGGAGCCTGCAATGTGCTCTCTGCCGGCTGCGGTGCTTGCAGCAAGTCCACGGTCAGACAAAGCAGACCTGTCAGTTCAAATGTGCAAGAACGCTGCGGATCACGGTAGTTAGTGCAGCACGACTATAGGCGCGCCAGTTCCTCTTTGAGGTTGAAGTACTCGTATCCGCCTCTTTGCGCCGGGAAGTCCTTCATCGCCAACCAGAACTCGCCGCTGTCTACGGCTGCGACCATGCTCCACAGGTTGGAGAAACAGGCGCTGAAGGAACCCTTCTTCTCGCTCTTGTAGAACTTGACGTTATCAGCATATTTCACGATGGGAGAGTACATGCATATGGTGACTCCATCGTTCATGCTGGGATGCGACTCTTCCCAATCTCTCACTTTGCCAGTGTACGGGTCGACTCTGTCGCTCAGTATCTGCTGAGCTATCTTCTCGTCTATCTTGCCGTAGTGCTCCTCCAGCAGCTGTCCGTATCTGACGAACCTAGCTGATCCGCATACGTTCGGGTTGTCCTTGTCCGCCAGGCTCTCTTGCCACTTCTCGATGGTGCTGATATCAGGCATCTTGTACACGGGAGCCTGATCTATTACCATACTGTGACCCTCATAGCCCTTCCACCCGGGATAGCAATTGCAGTGGTTAGACGTCCACATGGCGTCCTTCCCCGCTTCGGGATAGCGGACTGCTACTTGACTCGCTGATGCTTCGATTACTGCAGCCCTGCCGGCCTTCGCGTCCCCAACATGGTAGTTGATGCCCGTGCATCTCGGGTAAACCGTAAGTATGTTGATAGCGTCTTCAATTACATCTGTATTCGTCAGGATCAGCCTGGACAGAATTCCGATGCCGCAGCCCTTCAGTGTCTCATTAACTGAGGCGCTGTACTGAGTCATCATCTCGATGCCGTTTTCGCTGATGCCGCCGTCAATAGCGATCATTCCCGGATGGGTAATGAATGCGTGGCCGTACCCTCTGTCGGGCTTGACTATGGCCAATATGCGGTGCTCTTTTGCGCCCGGTATGTTCAGGTTGTCCATGTTCTTGCCGAAGATCATCTTGCCGTTGACAGTAGCCTTGCCCCAGGCCGAAAAGCTGCTGCAGCCCGGCGGATATGCATGCCTGACCGAATGCCTGTCCGGCTCTGCAGGATCAGGATGCGCATAGAAGCACCATTGGTCGTACATCGTGTTCCAAAGAACTATGTCGTCATAGTCCAGCGTCGAACCTTGGGCGGCTATCCCGTCGGCAATTCCCCTCATCTCTTCCTTGAACTCAGGAGGAACGTACCCTTCGGCCGACCTCTTGCCCTTCATCATTACCTCGATAGCCTCACTGTGGCTACAGCCTAGGGCCAGAGCAATAACGGCGGCGGCTCCGGTAATCGAATCCGGGATGACCTCCGAGATCTCCTTCGCCAGCAGGAATCCGTGTTGATAGCCTCTCTCGTAAGGCTTCCCCGACAGGTGCAGGACCTTGATGCCCTTGTTCATCTCCAGAAATCCGTTGTCGCGTGTCTTCACTGTCTTCACGACTTGTGCCATATCTTCTGCCTCCTATACGTTTTTCTGGTTCAGCCGCAGGCGTGGCCAACTCGACTCTCCAGTTACTTATCCATTCCGGGCGGGCTGCAGCCGCGGACCTTTTGCAGGGATCTCGGTTTGCAGCCCGCCTCGCATACTCAGCGCTTTAGAGGGCTGACTGGACTATTTCCATGCCTCCACGTACGTTACGCATTTCTTGATTCCGTTCTCTATGACGAAGAGGAATGAGCCCTTGTCGGAAGGTATTCCGTCCTTCATCGACCACGCCATCTGTATACCGTCGAAGTCCTGCATGTTGCGGATGTAATCTCTGATCATGATCCGCTCTGCCTTCAGCTTCTTGGGATCGCCGGTTACGTCCGTCTCCTCGATGGCCCTCTTGATCATGTAGACGCAGTCGTAGTATATGGTGGACAGGGAAGTCGGATCCAGTCCGCCATGATCCTTCTTGTAGTTCTCCTTGAAGGTCTTCCAGCGGGGCGTCTCTTTCGCGCCGTCGAAGTAGGCATAGATGTAGCACCCATTGAGGCTATCCCTCCCTGTGGTATACAGAGGCATATCGTCAGCGCTGCTGAAAATGAGTATCTTGGACTTATCCTTCCAGCCGTACTTCTCTAGCTCGATGATTATCTTCGCAACCTTCTCAGATGTGCACGTGAACATGAATCCATCGGGCTTCTGTGCCAACGCCCTGACAACCAGGGGTCCGAAAGTGACCGCGTCTGTCGGAACCTCAACGGTGAAGGTTTCTACTCCAACGGAAGCCAGCCCGTCAGCGTGAGCGTCCGCCATGCTCGGCCAGCAAGCCCACTTCTCCACAAACTGGATAACCTTCTTCATCTTGGGCTGCTCCTTGGCCCAGGCAGCGGCTGCGGGGGCCAGGTGTTTGTCCGTGGGTGGATACCACGACAGCGTCCAGGGGAAGAACTGAGTTGAGTACTCGTAGGTCGTGGAAGCTGTCATGCTGAACAGGCCTTGCCTCACAGCCAGCGGCATGGCTGCCATTATGCAGGCTTCAGGCACTGGACCCAATGACACCAGGCTCTTGTTGACGATCCTGGCCATTTGCTCAACGGCCTTCTCCGGGCTGACACCCGTGTCGTAGTCCACGATTTTGACGGGCTTGCCCTTGATGCCGCCCTTCTGGTTGATCTCGTACGCCGCCCTGTGCGCGCTCCAGGCCATGTACTCGCCGATGCTCGCGATAGGTCCGGTCAAGCAGTTCAGAAACGGTATCTCCCACTGATCTACCACAGCGGCTGAAGGCGCGCCGAGGCTAGAGCCGGCGAGACAGACTAGAAGAACCGCCATGATCAGCAGACCTGCGAATGACTTAGTGTGCTTTCCCATCATCTTTCTCCTCCCTAGTTGTTGCATTTGCTGATTCCACCCGATACCTTGCCTTTCAGACGTAGAAGCATCCGTTTCGTGACTAACCCACCGGGGAGTACGAGGACAATGACAATAAGGGTGAGCGCGTAGATGACTTGGCGCCACGAGGCGATAGCGCTAGGAAGAAGCAACTGCATGCCTTCTAGGATCGGAACTGAGACTATCACCCCCCACATGGTTGTATGCCCGCCGGCAAAGAGCATGCACATGAGAGTGCCAATGACTCCCAGGTTAAAGAACTCGGGGAAGAGACCGCCTATGAGAAACGCGTATAGAGTCCCCGCTAGTCCAGCTAGTGCTCCTGCTGCGACTTGAAAGAACATCCCTAGCCTCTTCACGTCGATTCCCAGGGCGGCCGCGGTGTTCTTGTCTACAAAGACCACAGAGGCCGCTCTTCCCAACCGGGAGTGGTCTATCCGGTATATCACCGCTCCCGCATACACGACAAGCAAGTACGTTAGTGGGAGCAAGTGGTTGACCTGTGGAATCCCGAAGAAGCCTATCGTTCCGCCCAGTGCCGGGGAGTTCTCGACGGCTGTCTTCAGAATGAAGATAATGGTCAAGCCGATGATCACCACCGTAAAGCAGGGCGCATCGCCGATAGCAAACGAAGGGATCAAGCAGATCAAGATTCCGATGAGTATTCCGACTACGACTATCAGGGCAAAGGGCCATGACCATTCGCGGGCAGCGAAGCCGGAAAAATAGGCAGACGCAAGCATGCAAGCAACGGTCAAGTAATGGAGTTGCCCAACGCGGTAAGGCAGGTAAAGCGACCAACACATCAGGATATTAATCCCTGTAAATGACAAGAAGTAATACAGTACTGGCGACAACTGTCCAGCCTCCCCCATCTCGTAATATCTAGAGGCTATGCTTCAATGCCGAACAACCCTTCGGGCTTTATCAGCATGATTACGAGCATCATCATGAAAGCAATGGCGTTTGACCATGACCCGGCGAGATACCCAATTGCCATGCTCTCGGCGATTCCAAGCAGCAACCCGCAAACCAGGCCGCCCTTCAGATTGCCCAGACCGGCGAGGATGGAAGCCGCTACTACCTTCATCCCCACGAAGTCGCCGAGACCCGGCGATGCTGATCCCAACAGCCTGGCGAACATGACAGCCGTTAGGCCGCCCAGAAGACCCGCTATGGCGTAGCTTAGGACCCGCGTCTTGATGATGGGTATTCCTATGATCGATGAGAGGAGGCTGTTTTCGCTTATGGCCCTCAGCACCCTTCCCTGCCTTGTTCGATACAGCAGGTAGAAGAAGGCCGCCACGGCAGCGATGCCTCCGAATAGGGCGTACGCTTGCCCTGCAGAGAAGGCGATCAACCCAGAGCTGAAAATACTCTTTCCTACCCACTCTGTCGGAAAAGCAATAGGATATCCGTAGTTGAGCAGGTGAGACATTACGTCCGTTATCAAGAGAGCCATGCTCATTGAAACCACGAAAGACACGTTGATGTCCAGGCCGTGTCTCTTGGCAAGCAGGCGGAATATCGGTTCAATCGCCACGTTCACCACTATGCAACTGGCAACGGAGGCGAGCACGACCAGGAGCATGTTGTCGGTGTGCCGCAATACTCCCCAGCATACGTACATGGACAATACCACCAGGTGCGGATAGGCGAACTGGATGATCTTCGCGACTAGGAGCATTAGGTTGAACCCCAGTACCAGCAGAACATACATGCTGCCCAAAGAGAGACCGTTAAGCAGTTGAGCCGCAAATATTTCCATAGTATGTATTCTCCTTAACTCTGGTTGAACTACACGTTGCTGCCCAAATAGGCACGACGGACTTCCGGATGACTCATGAGTTCCTGCGTGAGACCTTGCAGCACCACTCTGCCGGTCTCCATGACATAAGCGCGATTGGCGAACTCAAGCGTCTTCTTTGCGTTTTGCTCTGCCAGGAGAATCGTATAACCCTTATTGTTCAGGTCGCCCAGGATATCAAAAATCTCGCTGACCACTTTTGGAGCGAGGCCCAGCGAGAGTTCGTCTACCATGACCAGTTCAGGTTTTGACATCAGTGTCCGGGCTATCGACAGCATCTGCTGTTCCCCGCCGCTCAGGGTTCCTGCAGTTTGGTGAATCCTCTTGCGCAAAACCGGAAAAGACTCGAACACGTTCTCCAGGTTGTCGTTGAAATCCTGAGGGTTGTGGTAAGCCCCCAATTGGAGATTCTCCAAGACGGTCATCGTGGAAAACACCAAGTGCCCTTCGGGTATGAGGCCCAGACCCATATTGGCGACCTTGTCGGTGCTGCTGTTGGTGATGTCGTCTCCCAAGAAGAGTACTTTCCCGCTCTGAACCTTCTGAACACCGAGAATCGCTTTGAGCAACGTTGTTTTGCCTGCGCCGTTCGCACCGATCAGGGCCACGATCTCTCGTCTGTCCACTTCAATGCTGATATTCTCGAGCGCCCTCACTGGCCCGTAGGATACGGAAACACCTTCAACCTTAAGCATGCTGCTCTTCTTCACCGAGATAAGCCTCCAGTACTTTCGGATCGCTCTGTATGTGCTTCGGACTCCCCTCGCTGATTTTCTCTCCGAAATTGATGACTGTGACCCAATCACACAGATCGACAACTAAGCTGACATCATGACTGACTAGGACTATGGTGACTCCAGTATCCCTTATGTGCCTGATAATGCCCTTCAGTTCTTCTGTTTCTTTGAGCCCCATTCCCGAGGTAGGTTCATCCAGAAGCAATAGCTTCGGATCGAGTACTAAGGCACGAGCAATCTGCACTAGTTGACGTTCCACCCAAACTAGTTCGCCGGCCCAGCGGTGGGCCGAGTCTGCCATTCCCACGAAATCCAAAGCCTCTTGTGCCTTTTGCCTGATCTCCCTCTCCTGAGCACAGAAAACACGAGGCCGCCGAAGAAAAGTCCCGATGGGATCGATACCGGAATAGTAGTACATACCTGCCATAACATTCTCCAGTACAGTATCGGGCATCATCATGGCAGCCTGGAAGGACCGAGCAAGCCCCATTCTGGCAACGGCCTGAGCCGGAAGGTTGGTTGTGTTCACAGAGTCGAGATAGATCTGCCCTTCGGTGGGCGGCAGCAATCCCGAAACCAGGTTAAAGAACGTTGACTTCCCGGCCCCGTTGGGGCCGATCAGCCCGTGAATCCTACCCCTCTTCACATTGACATCCAGGTTGGTAATTGCCTTGACACCACTGAAATGCTTACTTAGCCCCATGGTCGAGAGGATTGCCTCGTCTGAAGTCATGCGATCAATGCTCCTTTGCATGCAGCGACTTTGCTTTCTGGCGGCGGCAGGACACTCCATAATCCCCATCAATGAACTTGTATAGAAGTTTATCGAATATTGCCGATGGTGTCAACCATTATCGCCATTACGCCACCGCGTCTGGGTAACGGATTAGGGCGTTTCCCTGGCGATTACCATAAGAGGATGCCGGTATTATGCTGGGTGGCGCGGCAATGGTAAATACGAAATTTGGGCATAAAAAAAAGCCGGAACTGATCCGGCTGTGTTGCTATATTGCTATATGCGGCACTAACCTATCTGCGCCGTCGGTCACCCCCGCCATCTCGCCTGGGCCCGGCGCTCCCTCGCTGGAAGCCCGCTCGCGGCGGCCTCGGACCCCGGTCGAAAGGCTGCTCCACATAGCCTTCCGGCTTGGGCAGCAGGTCCTTGCGCGACAGGTTGATCCTGCCCTGGCTGTCGATCTCGGTCACCCTCACCGTCACCTCATCGCCTATGTTCACAACGTCTTCCACAGTTGCAACCCGCTCATAGGCAAGCTGAGAGATGTGCACGAGGCCTTCTTTGCCCGGGAGCACTTCCACGAAAGCGCCGAACGGCATTATCCGCGTTACCTTGCCTGTATAGACTTCGCCCTGCTCAGGATCGTGCACCAGCTCGTTGATCATGGCCACCGCGCGTTTGGCGTCGTCTTCATCGATCGATGCAATGAACACGCGACCATCGTCTTCGATGTCGATCTTGGTGTTGGTCAGCTCGATGATCTTGCGTATCATCTTGCCCCCAGGTCCGATCACATCGCGGATCTTGTCGGGGTCAATGCTTATCGTGAGCATCCTGGGCGCGTAGGGCGACAGCTCAGGACGGGGCTCCGGCAGAGCCTCCAGCATCTTGCCGAGGATGAACATCCTGCCTCGATTCGCCTGCTCCAGCGCCGACCGGAGTATGTCGCGGGAGATGCCCTTGACCTTCATGTCCATCTGTATCGCCGTCACGCCGTCGCGTGTGCCTGCCACCTTGAAGTCCATGTCGCCGAGATGGTCTTCCATGCCCTGGATGTCAGTGAGTATGGCGAGTCTGTCGTCGTGCTTGACCAAACCCATCGCTACGCCAGCTACCGGCTTTTTGATCGGCACGCCCGCGTCCATAAGCGAGAGTGTGCTGCCGCAGATGGATGCCTGGCTGCTCGAGCCGTTGGATTCAACGACCTCCGACACCAGCCTGATCGTATATGGAAACTCCTCTTCAGAGGGGATAACGGGCAGAAGAGCGCGCTCAGCCAGCGCACCGTGGCCAATCTCGCGTCTCCCCGGGCCCCGGATGGGACGCACCTCGCCAACGCTGTACGGCGGGAAGTTGTAGTGGTGTATGTAGCGCTTCGACTCCTCTAGGCCCAGGTCGTCGATGATCTGCATTTCGCCGACGGCTCCCAGCGTGCATGTGGTGATCACCTGAGTCTGCCCGCGCCGGAACATGGCCGACCCGTGCACACGGGGAAGCAGGCCCACAGCGCAGTCTATCGGGCGGATTTCGTCCATTGCCCGGCCGTCCGGTCGAATGTGCTCTGCCGTGATCATCTTGCGCACTATCTGCTTGAGCATGCTGTCCAGCGCCGCGTCTATGCACTTGTGAGGCGTGTCTTCGCCCATTTCCTCCTCGAAATGCGCATGGGTCGCCTGTCGGACGGCGCTGGTCAGTTTCTCGCGGGCCAGTTTGTCGGGGTTGCGCACGGCCGCATCCAGCTGCGCGTGGGCGAACACCTCAATCTTCGCAGCAAGCTCCGGATCGGGTTCGAGTAACTTGAACTCCCGCTTGGGCACGCCGACCGCTGCGATGATCTCGTCCTGAAAAGCGATTATCTCCTTGATCGTGTCGTGCCCGCGCATGATCGCCTCCAACACCTGCTCCTCGGAGACCTCGTTGGCCGCGGCCTCCACCATGAGCACTGCATCGCGGGTACCTGCGACCACCAACGACAGGCTCGACTTATCCAGCTCTTCCGCGCTGGGGTTGATCACGAATTCGTCGTCCACGATGCCGACCTTGACGCCTGCGATGGGGCCGTCGAAGGGCACATCGGAGATGCCGAGCGCAATGGACGCTCCGTTCATCGCCAGCACCGATGGTTCCACCCCAGGCTCAACGGACATCACTACCGCGACTACCTGGACATCGTTTCTGAAACCCTCCGGAAACAGCGGCCGTATCGGCCTGTCGATCTGCCGCCCCGCCAGGATCGCCGCCTCGCTCGGGCGGCCTTCGCGCTTGATGAACCCTCCAGGGATCTTGCCCACTGAATAGAGCCTTTCCTCGTAGTCCACCAAGAGCGGGAAGAAGTCTATGCCCTCCCTCGGCTCCTTGGAAGCAGTCGCGGTGACCAGGACCACTGTATCGCCGTACCGTACCAGCGCAGACCCCCCGGCCTGCCGGGCGACGTAGCCGGTTTCAACCGACAGCTTCCTTCCTGCCACGACTGTCTCAAACGTCTGATGCATTCAGTCGCCTACCTCCTCAATGTGTAGCGCATCTTGCTTACAAATAGGAGAGCGGGAAGGTGAACACCCGCTCTCCGTAGCACTTCCCCTACTTGCGCAACCCCAGTCGCTCCACAATGGCCCTGTACCGCTCGATCTCGGTTTCCTTCAGGTAATCCAAGAGCGCCCGCCGTCTGCCCACCATCTTGAGCAGACCTCGCCTGGAGTGATGGTCCCTCTTGTGCGTCTTCAGGTGCTCCGTAAGGTAGTTTATCCTTTCCGTCAAGATTGCCACCTGGACTTCTGGAGACCCGGTATCGGAATCGTGGACCCGGTACTTCTCAATGATCGCTCGCTTCTCATCAATGCTCAGGCTCAAAGGATACTGCACCTCCTAGTTTTGGATCCCCCCCTACCAAGAAAGCCGTCGGAGGGTCGGCAGCCCTAGTACGGGGTTCGACAAGCGCTACTCTGATAACTTGCCAAAGTACATCTTAGCATACGGGTCATAGGGTGTAAACTCAGTTGCTCAGAAGCTCAGAAGGACTCGCGCGGCGGCCATGTCCTCCTTGATCTGCTCCGCCAGTTGGGCGGGGTCGGCGAACTTGAGTTCATCCCTGAGCCGCGCGGCGAACTCCACCGTGAGAGATGTTCCGTACAGGTCGGGCGATGCGTCCATAATGTGCACTTCCAGCGTGACTCCGCGCGCCTGATCGTCGAATGTGGGCCTCACTCCGATATTGCATACGGCGGGCGATTCCGGCGACTGGCCCGAGCGCGCCACACAGGCGTACACTCCCGGCATGGGCAGCGCGATGCCTGCCGGAACGCTCACATTCGCAGTGGGGATCCCGATCCCGCGGCCGACTCCTCTTCCCCGCGCCACAACGCCTCGGACGAAGTGACGCCTGCCCAGGAGCCGGGCGGCGCGCCCCACATCTCCGCAGGCGAGAGCGGCTCTGATGCCTGTGCTCGAGGCCAGCTCGCCGCGGATCTCAACCGGCGGCAGGACCCGAGCTTCGATGCCCGCGTTTCGCGCAAGCGATTCGAGCCTAGCGGGGGTTCCGGCCCCGCCATGGCCGAAGGAGTAGTCGAACCCCACCACTACGCACTCGGCATCCAGCGAATCGCGGAGCACATCGGTTACGAAAAATTCTGGGGCCATGCGCGCCAATCCTACATCGAAAGCCCGGACAATCGCCACATCCACTCCGCAGGATTCCATAAGGCCGAGCCTGTCGTGTATGGTCATCAGAGTGGCAGGCGCGCGCTCGGGGCAGACCACCTGCATCGGATGGACATCGAAAGTGTACACGCCGCACGCTGTGCCGCGCTCCCCGGCGATTCTCACCGCCTCTTCGATCAACGCCGAATGGCCGATGTGCACGCCGTCGAATGTGCCCAAAGCGTAGACTCCGGCGATATACTGGGGACGTTGGTTGCTGCTCACAAAGCATCGATGCATTCCACAACACCTCGTAATTCACAGAACGACCTTGGGCTGAATCAGAAGCCCGGGGTCGCCGCGCCCCACCCTCGCTATGGCCGCGAGAGACCCGTCAGGGCGCACTAGAGCGATGTAGGGGATATCGGTTGCTGCACTTGCTGCGCTGCGGACTCGGCCGCCATTGCATTCGAAAGCCGTTCCATGACTGACCCAGCCCGCTTCGAGCTCGGTGAGGTCTAGCGCTGGAAGATGCCTGACGCCTTCCAGGGACGGCTTGATAGCCTGAGCGAGCGATCCGAAAGAGGCCATTCGCTCAAGTTCATCAAGGGTCACGGCCTGTTCGAGAGTGAATCCGGACGTGGCCGTTCGCACGAGGGCGCTCATGTGGCCGGCAACCCCAAGGCTACGGCATATGTCTTCGCACAGGGTCCGTATATATGTTCCCCGAGAGCATTCCACCCGTATCCTGCCGCGTGAGCCGTGTTCCAAATGCGATGGCCAGCTTGACACGGACAACGGTTCGATGCTGTACACGACAACAGCGCGGGGCTTTCGCTCGACGGTGATCCCCTGACGGGCCAGTTCATACAGCCGGCGGCCGCGGTGGTGGATCGCCGAAACCATAGGCGGCACTTGCTGTATGTCGCCCACAAACTTTCCGAAGGCGGCGAACGCTTCGGAAAGAGGGATCGAGAAGCCCTCGCTGCGAGCCACGACCTCTCCGCTGGCATCGCCGGTCATGGTGGACAGCCCAAATGCGATCTCAGCTTCATACCGCTTGGGGAACTCTTCCATGAAACGTGTGAGCCTGGTGGCGGCTCCCATGCACACCACCAGCAGGCCGGTGGCATCGGGATCGAGCGTGCCCGTATGGCCGGAGGAGCGTTCGCCTGTGATGCTCCTTACGCGCATCACAACATCGTGGGAGGTTATCCCAGCTGGCTTATGTATGGCGACTATGCCGTCCACGTGTATCCCGCCTCGCGAAGCGCCTGCTCCAGACGGGGCATGACCTTGATCCGGGCTTGTTCCATGGTGCCTTGGATGGAGCAGCCTGAAGCCCGGACATGTCCTCCGCCTCCGAACTCACTTGCAACCTTGGCGACGTCCGCGCGTTCCTTCGAGCGCAATCCCACACGTATGAGCCCCTGTCCCACCTCGCGAAAAGCGGCCGCGACTTCAACTCCGTCGACAGAACGCGCATAGCCTATGAACCCCTCGGTATCGCCTTCGCTGATGCCGTGCCGGGCCATATCGGAAGCTCGGATGCTCATCGCGGCGATCAAATGGTCGCAGCTGAACTCGATGCCGAGTATGGCTTCGGCCAGAGCCGCCAGAGCGCTGTATGGCTTGCTGTCGTAGATGTTCTGGGCGATCTCCCATGGCCTGGCTCCCGCCTCAGCTAGCTCCGCAGCGGCGCGGAACGTCGACGCCCGCGTGTTGGAATAGCGAAATGAGCCTGTGTCGGTGGACAGCCCGGTGAACAGGCATGTAGCTATGTCGGAATCGTAGGGGATTCCAAGCGCCCGAATTAGCTCCGCAACCAGCTGGCAGGTGGCCGCAGCCTCGGTATCGACCCAGTTGATCGTAGCAAACCGGGTATTGGTGGCATGATGGTCGATGTTTACCGTCACCGGGCAAGCGCGAACCGCCTCCACGCACTGGCCCACACGGTCGAGGGATCCGCAGTCGAGCACCAGGCCCAAGTCGAACTGGCGGGACTTTGCGGATCCGCCCGCCTCGATGCTCCGGGACTCGGGAAGAAAGCGAAGCGATGGCGGCACGCCGTCCGACAGGCCGGCCCGAGTCTCCTTACCCACACGTTCCAGAGCAAGCTTGATGCCGAGCAGCGAGCCGACAGCATCGCCATCGGGAACCACGTGGGAGGTGATGAAGACTCTACGGGCACGCCTGACGGCCTCCACGATCTCGCCGGGCACACTCAATTCTCATTCTCCTTGTCGCCTTTGGCGCCCGGCTCTTCGCTCTGTATCTCCGAGATGATCCGCAGAATGCGGGCGCCGCGCTCAATAGAATCGTCGTACGCGAAGCTGATCTCGGGAGTCAGCCGGAGCTGCACGCGACGGCCGATCTCCGAGCGTATATAGCCTCGCGCACTCTCAAGGGCCTGCATTGTCTGCTGCCTTGAGGCATCGTCGCCGAGTATGCTCACGTACACCTGCACATGCTGAAGATCGCCGCTGACTCGCACATCAGTCACAGTCGCGAATCCCAGCCTCGGGTCTTTCAGATCGCGCTGAAGCATGTTCGATATTTCCTGGCGCATTGCGGCGCGCACGCGGTCATTTCGGTAGGTAGGCAATATCTGGCACCTCCAAACATCCGAGTTCAGCGGTCGCGAGACTGTCGCCTAGAGCTCGCGCTTGACAGCCTCATTGCCGTACCCCTCGATCACATCGCCCTCACGCACGTCATTGAAGCCTTCTATTCCAATGCCGCACTCGAACCCTGCAGCCACCTCGCGCACATCATCCTTGAACCGCTTGAGCGAGCCGATCTTGCCATCGTGTATCACAACGCCATCGCGTACCAACCGCACCTGGGCTGATCGCGCGATCTTGCCGTCGGTTACATAGCAGCCGGCCACGACCCCTGCCTTGGGGACCTTGAAGGTCGCCCTCACCTCCGCATGGCCGTAGACGACCTCGCGGAACTCCGGCTCGAGCAGCCCCTCCATGGCCTTCTTGACATCGTCGATGGCCTCATATATCACGCGATAGAGCCTCACGTCGACCTGCTCAACCTGGGCGCTCGACGCCCCGGCCGTATCGGGCCGCACGTTGAAGCCGATGATTACTGCGTTGGACGCAGACGCCAACATCACATCGGACTCGTTGACGGCGCCCACGCCGCCGTGAATGACGTTCACGCGCACCTCGTCTGTGGACAACCGCTCAATCGCCTGCTTCAGAGCTTCAGTGGAGCCCTGCACGTCTGCCTTGATGATGACCCTGAGTTCCTTGGTTTGGCCCTCCTTGATCTGGTTGAACAGATCCTCGAGCGACACCTTCTTGCTAGTCTCCCCGATCTCCGAGATGCGCTTGCGCTCAGCGCGTCTTTCAGCGACCTGCCTGGCCTCGCGCTCATCAGTTACCGACTGGAAGACATCGCCGGCTTCAGGCACATAGCTCAGGCCCAGAACCTCCACAGGCATCGATGGAGTCGCCTGTTCCAATGCCCTGCCACGGTAATCGGCCATTGCCCGCACCCTGCCGTAGACCTCGCCTACCAGGAATGAGTCGCCTACCTTCAGCGTGCCCTTCTGGATGAGCACCGTCGCGACCGGTCCGCGCCCGCGGTCCACCCTGGCCTCGATCACAGTGCCCAGTGCAGGACGGTCGGGATTGGCCTTGAGGTCGCGCATGTCCGCCACGAGCAGGATCATCTCCAGCAGGTCCTCAAGCCCCTTCTTCTGAAGAGCCGACACGGGCACCATCACGGTATCGCCGCCCCACTCTTCGGGAACCAACCCCATCTCCGACAGCTGCCGCTGCACTCGCTCAGGCTGTGCGTGCGGCTTGTCGATCTTGTTCACTGCCACTACTATCGGTACGTTGGCATCGCGCGCATGGTTGATGGCTTCGATTGTTTGAGGCATCACGCCATCGTCGGCCGCCACCACGAGCACCGCCACATCAGTAGCTTGAGCGCCCCTAGCTCGCATTGCGGTGAATGCCTCATGGCCGGGAGTATCTAGGAAGGTAATCTTCCTTCCGTTCAGCTCTGCCTGATAGGCGCCTATATGCTGAGTAATGCCGCCTGCCTCGGTGGCAGTTACGTTGGCCTCCCGTATCGCGTCCAAGAGAGATGTCTTGCCATGGTCCACATGCCCCATTATCGTGACCACGGGCGGTCTGGGCTTCAGGCTCTCCGAGGCGTCTTCGATTTCAGCGATGGCAACTTCGCGCTCCTCGCGCTCCGAAGTCAACTCGGCTTCGAAACCGAGTTCGGTCGCTAGAATTTGCGCTACTTCGCCCTCGATTTCCTGGTTTATGCCAGCCATCACGCCCATCCGGATGAGCCTGCTGACAGCCTCAGGCGCAGATATCTCCAGCTTCGCCGCGAGATCGCGGACGGCTATCGCCTCGCCTATCTCCACGCGCCGGATCTTGGCGGGCTTCTCGCGCCTTCGCCCAATCCGCCGGACTACAATGTCATCGGCGCCGTCAATATCCCCGGCCCTCACACGGCGCTCTATGAGACGCGCATCGCCGAGGGGAGCTGAGGTCGGAGCCCTTTTCCTGCCGCGCCTGTCGGGCCTGCGAGCCCCTCTGGCCGTATCCATCTCATCCTCGCCGCCGCCGCGCCGCCTTCCCCGGCCCGACCATGCGGGCTTGCCCTTCCCGCCGCCTCTAGCGGCGGGAGCCGGAGCCGAAGACGGTGGAGGCGGGGGAACCGAAACAGCCGGACCGCGCCTGAAGCCTCCCCCGGGTTGCACCGGCCCGCCAGGCCGCGGTCGCGCCCCTGGCCCAGCAGGCGTAGGGTAACGGTCAGGCCGGGCAAACCTATCGCTTCGCTCGGGCCCAAATGGTTGCGGCGCCTGTTGCGGTTGCACCGGCGCCGCTGGGCGCGGACGCGCACCGCCGGCCCCTTGAGGCCTGTGCCGTGCAGGTATGAATGGATAGGAAGGGTCCAAGGGTTTGGGCGATCTGGCATCATACGCCCGCTCAGGACGTCTGTCATCCACTGGCCGCGACACTGGGCCCGGCGCGGCCGGTATCCGCTCCTGCCTGCGCTGAGCATCGGAAGGCCGCAAGTCGGGCGTACGATGCCCCGCGTCGGGGGCATCTCCCTTCGCTGTAGCCGAGGACGGCGATGGAGGCGCAGCGGACGCGTCCTTCTGATCCTCCGCTTTCTGCGATTCAGGCCCAAATTTCCTCATCACATAGCGCGCCGCATTCTCGTCGATCGCGCTCATGTGATTCTTCGCCTTCACGCCTAGCTCATTTAGGAGCGTAACTAGGTCCTTGCTAGGCATATCAAGTTCTTTGGCCAGCTCGAATACTCTCACTTTAGCCATTGATCGTCACCCCCATGACCCGCATAAAGCCGGACTATCTTGTGGCGCTGCATAGGCCCCTGGGCGAGGCGCCGGATCGTGACCGGCGCTCCGCGATAGTTCCGGCCGGATATGCAAGGCCTAGGAACCCAAGAACACCCAAAGACACCTATGATTCATCAACTCCGCCCAATCTATTGGAGAGCGCTGTAACAACATCTTCGGGCACCTCGACCTCGAGCGCTCTCGCAAGTTTGCCCGAACCCACTGCCCGCTGCAAACAACCTCGCTCCGCGCATACGTACGCTCCCCGCCCCGACCGCTTTCCCGTGAGATCAACGGCCACATCGCCTTCGGGAGTGCGCACTATGCGAACCAGATCGCGCTTATCGGCAACCTTTCCGCAGCCTACACAGGTCCGCTGCGGCGTCTTTCTGAGTTTCGGCATTTCAACGCACCTCTAGAAGTCGATTTCGAACCGGGGTATTCCCCCCAGCCCGACCTGGGACTCGCTCTTGATGTCGATCTTCCAGCCGGTGATCTTTGCAGCCAACCGCGCGTTCTGCCCTTCCCTGCCAATGGCCAGCGACAGCTGGTAATCGGGAACCACCACCATCGCGACCTTGGAGATGAAGTCGGGCCTCACCTCTACTACCTTGGCCGGGCTCAACGCGTTCGCTATGAACGTGGAGTAGTCCTCACTCCATGGTATCACATCTATCTTCTCGCCAGCCAGTTCCGCCACGACCGCCTGGATGCGGGCGCCCCGCGGACCGACACAGGCTCCAACCGGGTCTACATTAGGGTCATGGGCGAGCACAGCGACTTTGGACCTTGCGCCTGCCTCTCGCGCTATGCCGCGTATCTCAACAACCCCATCGGAGATCTCGGGAATCTCCAGTTCCAACAGCCGTTTGAGCAACCCCGGATGTGTTCTGGACAGCATTACCATGGGTCCTCGACTGGTCTTGCGCACTTCCACCACGTAGCACTTCAGCCTCATCCCGGGCTCATACCGTTCGGTGGAGATCTGCTCCTGCTGAGGCAGGGACGCTTCAGTCTTGCCCAGATCCAGCACTACATTTCGGGGCTCGACACGGCTTACGGCGCCTGTGACGACATCGCCTTCGCGGTTAGAGAACTGCTCATAGAGGACGCCGCGCTCGGCCTCGCGGATGCGTTGCACCACTACCTGCTTGGCAGTTTGCGCCGCTATTCGTCCGAACTCCTTGGGGGTGACCTCGTTTTCGATCACATCGCCCGGGTTGTAGCCCGGGTCGATCGCCCTGGCATCGTCCAGCAATATCTCACCTTTGGGATCGTCCAGCTCCTCCACAACGGTTTTGCGGGCAAGCACCAGCACTTTCCCAGTTGCAGGGTCTATGAGGACTCGCACGTTCTGCGACGAGCCGTAGTGCCTCTTGAACGCCGAAACAAGCGCCGCCTCTATCGCATCAAGCAGCACTTCCTTGGTTATCCCCCGCTCCTTCTGTAGCTCATCCAGAGCGCGGATTATCTCGAGGCCGTCATTCTGACTCATCACCGCGCACCTCCTTGAAAGGAACCGCAAGCCGGGCTGCGCTGATCCTTTGCCGCGGTATTTCAACAGCCGTGCCGTCCACCTCCATCAAAACCGAATCGCCGGCGTTTCCCATGAGCAGTCCCTCGAAGCGCTTGCGCCCATTGATCTCTGAGTACGTATTGACCAGGGCCCACCTGCCCTTGAACTCATCGTATTCTTCATCGCGCCGAAGCGGCTTCTCGCCTGAGGATGACACCTCGAGGATGTAGCTCGCCGGGACGAAATCCTGGCGGTCGAGTTCAGAGCCTATCGCCGTGGACAGGTTGGCGCAATCGTCGATGGCGACCCCGCCCGGCTTTTCTATGTATACTCGCAGATACCAGTAGCCAGAGTCACGCACGAACTCCGCGTCGATGACCTGCAGGCCGAGCGGCCCGGCGGCTGACTCGGCAACACCCTTTGCGCGGCTTTCGATCCGCCGACGATCCATTCTCACCTCAGCCCTCCTACTTGGCCTCAGCCGGGAAACGCAGCGCTTTGGCCCTATGGCTGGCAGACAAGATTAAAGAGTGGGACCGACCCACTCTCCGAAACCGCTCACAACGCACGTCTGCCACCGGCTACCCTCACAGGTTCCAATATACCACAGGCTCGGACAGCGTGCAAGGGGGATCCGACGCGCGCTCAGAACAGCGACAGCTGATCCGTCTCGGGCATACCGTCCAGAGCGCCGGTGTCGCGGAGGGTGTCGATGTGCGATCTCGTCAAGCGGGTCCGCTCGCGCAGATCAAGGATGGAACTGAACCGTCGCTCCTCCCGCGCCTGCACCACGCTGGCCGCCGCGGCATCGCCCAGCGAAGGCACGCTCACCAGCGGAAGCCGGAGCGATCCCTCCTCGATGGCGAACTGCGCGGCGCATGACCTGACAATGTCTACAGGAAGGAACGCCACCCCTCGCATCTTGGCTTCCGCCGCCGCCTCCATCATCGTAGCCAAGCTCTTTTCGCGCGCAGTGGCATCCTGACTGGCGTTGACATCGCGAAGAGCCGTCATGATCTCCTCCACACTCATCAGAGCGATGGAGGAATCGAAGTCGGAAGCCCTTATGGTGAAGTAGGCCGCGTAGAACTCAACCGGCCGATGCACCTTGAAGTAGGCGATTCGAAACGACATGGTCACGTAGGCTGCAGCGTGAGCTTTGGGGAACATGTACCTTATCTTGTTGCAGGAATCGATGTACCACTCGGGCACACCGTGCTCCGCCATGAGCCGGTCGTCCCCGTCCGCCAGCCCTTTGCCCTTGCGCACGCGCTCCATTATCCTGAAAGCGTCCTTTGGCGGCAGCCCGTCTGAGATCAGCCTGTTCATGATATCGTCTCGGCAGGCAATCACATCGGTCAACCGCGCGACGCCCGACTCGATGAGATCCTGTGCGTTGCTGAGCCAGACGTTAGTGCCATGCGACAGACCGCTGATGCGCACCAGTTCTCCAAAGCTCTTGGGCCTGGTCGCCTCCAGCATTCCTCGCACGAACTTGGTGCCGAACTCGGGGACCGCCACGGTACCCACAGCCATCCCGCTTTCCCGAGGGTCTAGCCCAAGCGCTTCGACTCCGGAGAAAATCGACATGGTGGCCGGATCGTCCATGGGTACATCATCGGCGCGCATGCCGGTCAGATCCTCCAGCATCTTGATCATGGTCGGGTCATCGTGGCCGAGCAGGTCCAGTTTGAGCAGGCAGTCGTGGATCGTCTTATACTCAAAATGCGTTGTGACGATATCCGAGTTCCTGTCGTTGGCGGGACGCTGCACGGGAGTGAACTCGTGCACGTCTCTGCCTCTCGGCACAATCATCACGCCGCCCGGATGCTGGCCGGTGGTCCTCTTCACGCCTGAGCATCCGCGGGCAAGCCTCGCGACTTCCGCATTGCGCAGGGTGAGGTTTCGGGATTCGCAGTACGCCTTGACGAAGCCGTAGGCAGTCTTGTCAGCGATGGTGGCAATGGTGCCGGCCCGGAACACGTGGTCGGCACCGAACAGCTCCTCGGCATACTTGTGGATCACAGACTGATATTCGCCCGAGAAGTTCAGATCGATGTCGGGAACCTTGTCGCCCTCGAAACCCATGAAGGTTTCAAAGGGGATCCCCTGCCCGTCTTTGCCTAGCTTGGCGCCGCAACGGGGGCACTGGCTATCCGGCAGATCGTAGCCCGACTCGACTGCCGCGCCGTGCTCGAAGTCGCTGTACTGGCAATTGGCGCACAGATAGTGAGGAGGCAGCGGGTTGACCTCGGTTATGCCGCACATCGTGGCTACAAGCGATGACCCGACTGACCCTCGAGAACCTACCGGATATCCATCCTCAACTGATTTCTGCACCAGCTTTGCAGCGATGTCGTAGTTGACGGCAAAGCCGTTTCCGATGATCGACGACACTTCCCGGGCCAGACGGGCTTGGACGATCTGTGGCAGCGGATCGCCGTAGAGCTCGCGGGCTCTCTGGTAGGTGCGCGAGCGCACATCCTCGTCGGCGCCTTCTATCTCCGGAGTGGCGAGTTGGTTAGGGACTGGTCTGATTCGCTCGGCTCTACCCGCAATCAGCCTGGGGTTGTCGATGACCACCTCGCGGCGTGCCTCCTCCCCGAGGTAGGCGAAGTCGCGAAGCATCTCGTCGGTGGTGTGATAGTACAACGGCGCCTGATGGTCGGCGTCATCGTAGCCCTGCCCTGCCATGAGCACCCGGCGGTACGCCTCATCTGCCGGCTCAAGAAAATGGACATCGCCCGTTGCGGCCACCGGAATCCCCAGGCGCTTGCCTATGCCGTATATTCGGGCTGTGATGGCCTGCACATCGTCGATTCCGCGAAGCCGTCCCGACCGTATCAGGAACTCATCGTTGGCCGCAGGCATGATTTCCAGGTAGTCATAGAACAGGGCAATCCGGTCCAGGTCCGCGTCGGAAGCGCCGTCCAGCGCTGCGCGGAACAGCTCTCCGGCGGAGCATGCCGAACCGATGAGAAGGTTCGAGCGCACCTGGGCAAGGCGCGCCCTGGGGATCCGGGGATGCCTGTGGAAGTACTTAAGATGCGACTCAGACACCAGCGTGTATAGGTCTCTGAGGCCCGCCTCGTTCCTGACTAGAATGGTGATGTGATGAGTGGGGCAGTCATTGGCGGTGATCTCGTCCACCAGGTAGCCTTCCATGCCGAATATTATCTGGACTCCATGCTTCTCTCCCGCGGCGAAAGCTTCGGGGAACGACTGGACCACTCCGTGATCGGTGATGGCCACCGCTGGGTGATTCCAAGCAGCGGCTTGTCGCACAGCGGCCTCCACCTCGCATACGGAATCCATCGCGCTCATCTTGGTGTGCAGGTGCAGTTCGACGCGCTTGTCGGGCGAGGTATCGTGCCTGGTTGGGGCCGAGTCGGGCATGATGTCCGACACCGCGAGCACTATCTCCCGCGCATACTGATCGTACTGCACCTCTCCTCGCACGCGCGCCCACTGCCCTTCCGTGAGCCCGAAACTAGGCTCTTCGGGATCGCAGAAGCACTTGCACATGATGGAGTCCTCTCGATCAGTTATGGAGAAGCTCACTATCTTGAGGCCGGTCCGGGTCAGACGCTCCACATACCCGAACACCTCGCCCCTAGCCACCGCCTTCTTTTGCCCTTGCACCAGGCTGGACACGGGCTGAGCTGGGTCGGTGAACCAACGCCCGCGTATGGCGCCTTCGTCTGTCACGACACGTCGGCGCCTGCCCCGACGCTTCTCAGTTGCCGGCGACGGCGCAGGCAACTGAGGAGGCGCGCTCGCGGCATCAGCATCCGACGGCATGCACACATCATCCTCGGGCGGGTCCCGGGGCGCATCGAACTCGCCCACGTCTATCATGACCGCCATTCTGACGCCGGCGACATGGTGGAGAGCATCCGAGATCAGGGATGCGCATCCGCGCTCTGCGAGTTTGGTCCGTTGCACCTCCCCCGGAACCTCTACGATCATGCAGTCGCCGTCTATCCGGCACCTGGCTTGGCCAAGCCACACCCCTACGCTGGGAGCGCAATCGAGGACGCGCTCCACGACCCGTTCCCAGCAACGCTCCAATCCGCTGGCATCGACAGCCGCGGCTGCTGCAGCCAGCTTCACTTGCGCATCGCAGCGATCTCCCAGAATCTTGTGAAAAGCCAAACAGATCAGCTCACAGCACTCCTCGCTGAAAGCGGCAACGCCGGGGCTGGCCAGATGCACCACCCATTGGCCAGACTCCGGATGTATATCGATCTTCTCTATTCTGCTCGAAGACGGAATGGAATCGGGCGCGCTCATGCCGGCGCGTCTGAATATATATCCAAGCCCCGCCCGGTCGTCGGACGGAACCACCACGAGCGTTACAGACAAACCTAGCCCTCCTGATATCTCTTGAGCCTCAGTCCCAGTGCACTACGGTTTTCAAGACATCCCAGTACATTTTGACCCGTGAGGCCGCCCCTTTCACCGGGCCTAACTTCTCTTCCTTCATCACCTGGGTGAGCTGGGCAAGCTTTACCTCGACCACCCTCATCCCCACTTCTTTTGCATGCCGGGTGAGCAGCGCCTCGATGCCAAATCCCGACTCGCCCAAGTCAAGGCCGTCGAACGCGCTGCGCCTCATCGCGCGCTGGCCCGACAGCCACGGAGTTATCGCCTGTGCCAGGTCGGTGGCCGGACGCCCATCCCCGAAGATCCCGACAGTCATGTCAGCCTGATCAGACAGCACCGGGTCGAGCAGGTTCTCCACGTGTTTGACCGTCAGGCCGACCAGGTCTGCATCCAGGAAAAGCAGCACATCGGCCGGGGTAGACTGGATTCCGCGCGCAACGGCGCCTCCCTTGCCGCAATTGCGGTCCATGCGCACCACATGCGCCCCATGGGCCGCTGCGACTTTCGCAGTATCATCATCTGAGCCGTCATCAACCACCAGTATCTCGTCCACCATTCTGCTCTGGCGGACTACATCCAGCACGGCGGCGATTCTGGGGCCTTCGTTGTATGCAGGCACTATCGCCGAGACGCGCATGAAAAGCACCTCCCACAAATCCCTAGACGTGTTGCCCCGCCGCTTTGGCGGAAGCAGCCGCCCTTGCGGCTTCGACCAGCGCGGGCACCATCTCTGCTTCTCGGACACGGCGCACCACGCGTCCATTTGCGAATATCAACCCGACTCCGTTGCCGCACGCCAGCCCCACATCGGCGTCTCGCGCCTCGCCCGGGCCATTCACTTCGCAGCCCATCACGGCAACGGTGATCGGCACAGTGATGGTGGCGATCGCCTCTCGCACTGACGACACTATGCCCACTACATCCCCCCGCCGCCTGCCGCATGTTGGGCAGGAGACTATGACGGGCCCAAACGATCTGAGCTCCAGCGCGGTCAGGATTTCGCGACCGGCCGACACTTCGGCGACGGGGTCGCCGGTTAGGCTGACCCTTATGGTATCGCCGATGCCCTCGTCCAGGATGACGCCGATCCCGACCGCCGACTTGACCAGGCCGCTCGGAGGCGGGCCTGCCTCGGTCACTCCCACGTGCAGCGGGTAATTCACCCCGGCTGCCAGCAGGCGGTAAGCTTGCACTGTGCGGGGAACATCCGATGCCTTGAGCGACACGACGATATCGTAGAACCCTTCCTGCTCCAAGAGGCCGATGTGGCCCAAGGCCGCCTCTACCATGGCGCGCGCTGTACGGCCGTACCTCTGCACAAGCTCACGAGGCAGAGAGCCCGAGTTGACGCCGATGCGTATCGGAATGCCCCTGTCGCGAGCAGCGGTCGCCACCTCGCGCACCCCCGCTGGGCTGCCAATGTTGCCCGGGTTGATCCTGAGCTTGTCGATGCCCACCTCAATGCACGCAAGCGCGAGCCTGCAGTCGAAGTGTATGTCGGCTACCAAAGGAATCTCCGTGGCTTTTCGAATCAGGCGAAGGGCGTCCACTGCCTCCGCGTTGGGCACTGCGATGCGCACCAGCTCGCATCCGGCACTCTCAAGCGCGTTGATCTGTGCAATAGTCGCCTCTGCATCACGTGTATCGGTATTGGTCATTGACTGAACCGACACCGGGGCGCCGCCGCCAATGGGCACGCGCCCGGCCGATACCTGCCGTGTATTGTTTCGAGTAAACATAGTTAACGCACCATCCGGTCAAGAGCCAAATTTAGCGCACCACGAGCCGCGAAATATCGCTCACTGTAGCATATACCATGAGCAGCATGAGTAGCGCAAGACCCACGAATTTCAGAGCCTCCTCGATCTGGGGCGATAGCGGCCTTCCGCGAACCGCCTCCAGTGCGAGAAGGAGAATCCACCCTCCGTCAAGAATCGGCACCGGCATCAGGTTGAGCAACCCCAGGCTGGTGGAGATGAGGGCGATGAACATCATCAGGCTGGGAAGGCCCTGCTGCGCGGCTTGAGCTGACATTCCGGCGATGCCAAGGGGCCCCGACACCTCGGGCTTGGTCCTGCCGGATAGCACTGCCCAGAGCGAAGTGACAGTGGTATCGACGACCCCCCAAGTGTACCTGAGCGCTCCGCCCACAGTGCCTCGGGTTTCGGCCCTGACAGGCGACTCCGTCAGCCTCACGCCTATCCGTCCCACTCTGACCTGGGCATCGTAGTCAGGCACCACATACAACGTCTCTCGCTGTCCATCCCTCTGAACTTCCACGTCCATGCGCCTACCCCAGCTGGCCGATATCGTGTTCACAAACCCGGCCACCGATGCCACAGGCCTGCCGTTGACGCTCACGATAGTATCGCCCGCCCGAAAGCCTGCGACCTCGGCGGGGCTTGCGTCCACCACATCCACGACCGTGGCCATGGGCACCCCGTAGGCGGAAAACAGGCCGGTCAGTATCGCCACAGCCAGCACGAAGTTCATGAGCGGCCCCGCCGCCACTATGAGTATCCTCTGCCAGAAGGGCCGGTTTACGAAGCTCGCAGGGTCGTCCGGGTCCGCCTGTTCCTCCGCAAGCTCCGAATCGTCCATGCCCGCCAGCCTACACATGCCGCCAAGAGGCAACGCGCGCACAGCGTAGAGCGTCTGACCCACTTGCCTCGCGAAAAGACGGGGGCCAAACCCGAAGGCGAACTCGTACACTCGCACTCCGCACAGCCTCGCAGCCCCAAAATGGCCCAGCTCATGAACGAGCACTACCAGGCCAACTACTACTATGAAAGCGAGCGCATACATACGCCGCACCTCTCTTCCACCGACTGCCGGGCCCACCTATCTGCCAGAACGATATTGTCGAGCGACAGTTCCCCGCCGACAGCGCATTCGCGCATGACCTCGGCCACAACCGAAGCTATGCCTTGAAAACGGAGCGCGCCCCGGAGGAACAGGCCGACTGCCGCCTCATTTGCCGCCGACATGACTGCCGGCGCGATCCCGCCGCGACGTAGAGCCTCATGCCCGAGCAACACGCCGGGGAAGCGCTCTGTATCGGGGCGGGCGAAAGTCAGCGCCCTCAGCTGAGCGAAGTTGAGCTTCGTAGCGAGCCCTTCGCGCCTTGTGGGATACGTCAGCGCATACTGTATGGGAGTGCGCATGTCGGCCGCTCCCATCTGGGCGATCACTGATCCGTCAGCGAATTCGACCATAGAATGCACAACGCTCTCGCGGTGCACGACAATCTCTATGATATCCGGGGAGACTTCGAAAAGCCAGTGGGCCTCCACCACTTCTAGTGCCTTGTTGATCATTGTGGCTGAATCCACCGATATCTTGGGCCCCATTCTCCAGTTGGGATGTGCGAGCGCTTCCTCCACGGCGACGTGCGATAGGTCGGCCCTGTCGCGAAACGGCCCTCCGGACGCAGTCAGTATGAGACGCGACAACTCGGGCCTGTCCAGCCCGGCTATGCATTGCCAGATGGCCGAGTGCTCGCTGTCCACCGGCCTTATGGACACGCCCGCCCGCCGGGCGCGCTCCATAACGATGCCGCCGGCCGCTACGAGTGTCTCCTTGTTCGCCAGTGCCACGTCATGACCCGCGTCGATGGCCGCCAGAGTTGGATACACGCCGCCAAATCCCACGACCGCGTTGACCACGACACTGTGCTCCTCCATGGCGGCCAGCTCGCATATTCCGTCCATTCCCACGAGTAACCTCGGGGTCGGCGAAATCTCGCGCAACAGACTCTGCGCCTCGCCCGCCATCCGCTCATCACCCACTGCACACGCAGCCGGCTTGAACTCCCGCGCCTGATCGGCCAGGAGACGGAGGTTGGACCAAGTAGAAAGCCCGCTCACGTCGAGGCCTAAAGACCTTGCCACATCGATTGTTTGGGCGCCCACAGAACCTGTGGAGCCCAGAATGCAGATTGCGCGCATAGCTTACTCCTTATCCAGCGGAAACACCGGCAGAATCACCGAATGCAGTATCGCCTTCATGAATATCACTGCCAGAGGCCCCATAATGAATCCACTCAAACCGAACAACTGCACCCCCACGTACACGGAAACCAGAGCCACGAGGGGATGCAGATCGAGATTCCTGCCCATTACTCTGGCCTCGGCGACCTGCCTGACAGTGGAGCTGATCGCAAGCACTGCTATCAGGCCCACGGCGTATCCGATATTCCCCGCTAGCACGTGATAGAGCGCCCACGGCAGAAACAGGGCCGATGGGCCTATCAGCGGCAGTATGTCCAGCGCTCCGCAGGCCAAGCCGAGCAGCCAGGCGTAGTTGACCCGCATCGCTGAGAGCCCGAGGATCGTAATGGCCGCGGTTATTGAAAGCAAGACGAATCGCGCCCGCAGAAAGCCTATGAACGCGGCCAACATCTCGCCTCGGATCTTGCCGAACTGCTTCCGCCATGCCTTAGGCAGAGCGGCGGCAGCGCGGGCAGACGCCGAGTAGAAGTCGCGCGACACGAAGAACGTGGCCACTACGCTGATCACAAAAGTCAAAGTGAGCTGCGGCAGGCGCCTGAGGAATCCCGCGAGGACTGCGATGACCGACTCGATGAACTCGACCGCTCTGCCTTCGTTCGCCTTTATTATGTCCAAGACCGGTTGGGGCAGCTCTTCGAAGAAATGGGCGGCACTGTCCGTCAGGTCGTCTACTATCCTGGTGAACGATCTGGACAGCCCCCCGATGTTCCGCGAAAGCTGGTCGATCTCGCGCGAGACTTCGCTTACGCCCACTGCCACCAGAAGGCCGAGAACCACTCCCAAGGCTGCCAAGACGATGAGAACTGCGATTGCGCGGGGCATCCGGAGCCTGCGTTCCAGAAAGCTCACGATAGGATCGATGAGGACGGCGATGAACAGCGCAACCAAGAACGGCGTGAACAGCGGCAGGACGAATCTGATCATTAGGTAAGCAGCGCAAGCTAGCACTCCCAGGGCAATGCCCGCCTTAGCATGGTTGCTCATGCCGGCACCTCCGCGTTCACATCCCGCCCAAACCGGGTATAAGTAGGATGAGATAGTAGTATGCGACAGGACAAGCGAAGAAGAATGAATCAAACCTGTCGAGCACCCCGCCGTGCCCGGGAAAGATCCAGCCCGTATCCTTGATTCCGGTATCGCGCTTCATGGCAGACTCGGCGAGATCGCCCAATTGACCGCAGGCGGCAATGGTCAGCGCCAGGATGATCGCGTGAAGCCAGTCGAGAGTGTACCACAGGCCGCTTGCGTCCCCCAGCGCCTTGAAAACGGCCGAGGCCAGCGCTGCCCAGACAAACCCGCCGATTGCCCCCTCGACGGTCTTCTTGGGAGACAGCCCGGGCGCAAGCTTACGCCGTCCGAATGCCTTCCCGGTGAAAAACGCTCCCATGTCGTTCATCCACACCGACACCACGAAGAGAAGAGCAAGGCCTAGCCCTGCATCTCCCAGAGAACACCGGATGAGGCAGAACCGGCTCAATGTCCACCCGCAGTAAAGCGACCCAAACACCTCCAGGGCCGGTCCGCCCACTGAGTTGACCGGCCTGCCCCGGGCCACCTCAAGAAGGAGCGAGCCTAGGAGGATGAAAGCCAGTACGAGGCCGGAGAAACGACCGCCCCAGCGCATCGCGTCAACCACGAACATCGACGAAGCAACCACAATCAGCGGAGCACTGGGCGACCACGCTTTCGTGCGGCACATCAGAGCGTATTCGTAGGCGCCGACCCCTGCCACCAGAAGCATCGTCACGGCAAGAGGAACGCCGCCGACCCACAGCACGAGAAGGCCAATGGGCGCGCCCACTAGGCCCACCAACACCCTTGCCTTCAAACGCCATCACCCCCGAAGCGTCGGTGTCGCGATCTATACTCCCGTATGGCCTCCTTCAGGTGATCGGGAGTGAAATCAGGCCACAGAACGGGCGTAACGTACATCTCCGAGTAGGCGGACTGCCAGAGAAGGAAGTTGCTGATCCTCCGCTCGCCGCCTGTGCGTATCAGAAGATCCGGATCGGGCTGGCCCGATGTGGACAGCCTCGATGACACCATCTTCTCGGTGATGTCGTCCGGACGAACGCGCCCCGACTGAACGTCTCTGGCTATCGAACGCACAGACTGGATGATGTCCCACTTGCCCCCGTAATTCAGCGCGATGTTCACCGCCATCTTCCGGCCTGACCTGGTCAGCTCCTCGGAGCGCTCGACGACCGACTGAACGGATCCGGGAAGGCCGCTTTTCTCGCCTATAATGCGCACCTGAATCCCGTATCCCTCAAGGAGCTTCACCTCACGCAGGAAGAACTCCTCAAGCACCCGGAATATCCCCTGTATCTCCGCGGGTGGACGCTTCCAGTTCTCCGTGGAGAAGGCGAACAACGTTAGGTACTTGGCGCCCATGTCCGAGGCGGCCAATACTATCGTCTTCGCAACCTCCGCTCCGACCCGATGCCCGTATAGTCGGGGTTTCCCTCTTTCCTGTGCCCATCTGCCGTTGCCGTCCATTATGATAGCTATATGCGAAGGCACGTTCGGGACTGCCTCCCTCCGAGCGCTGCGCGCGCTGTGTGCGATATGCTCAAAAACGGCGCAGAGTGCCGCAAGTATGCCATAAACCCCCTCGAAAGAGGGGGTGTGACGCTTCTGCCATGGCAGAGATCTACACCTGCATTATCTCAACTTCTTTTTCGGCCAGCATCTTGTCGACTTCGGATATGTACTTATCAGTCAGTTTCTGCGCTTCATCCTGCGCACGCTTGAGATCATCCTCTGTGATGGTTTTCTCCTTCTCCATGGCGCGGAATTGCTCTATAGCATCGCGACGCACCGACCGCACCGCCACGCGCTTCTCCTCGGCAATTCTCCTGACCACCTTGACAAGGTCTCGGCGGCGCTCCTCCGTCAGATGAGGAATCGCCATCCGTATGACATTACCGTCGTTGGTCGGAACCAGCCCAACATCTGATTTGAGTATGGCCTTTTCGACTTTGCCGAGGACGGATTTGTCCCACGGAGTCACCACCAGAAGGCGCGGCTCAGGGGCCGACACGTTCGCTATCTGATTGAGCGGCGTTGGAGTATCGTAGTAATCCACGACGATTCTGTCGAGCAGCGCCGGGTTGGCTCTCCCAGTCCTCACGCCCGCGAACTCGCGGACTGTCGACTCGACCACGTCTTTCATCTTGTCTTCAGCCATGGACATTTCGTCCTTGTACAAACCTAATCCCTCCCGATGTAGGTTCCCACAGGCTCGCCTGCAAGCGCTCTTCTGATGTTGCCGTCGCGCAGCAGGTTGAACACCACTATTGGTATGTCGTTATCCATACACAGTGATGCCGCTGTAGAATCCATTACTGCTAGCCCGCGGTTGATAACGTCGATGAACGATAGCTTGTCGAAGAGCGTCGCATCTGGGTTCTTCCGAGGATCGCAGTCGTATACTCCATCGACGCGCTTCGCCATGAGGATCGCATCTGCCTCTATTTCGGCCGCCCGCAGCGCCGCGGCGGTGTCGGTGGAGAAGAACGGGTTTCCGGTGCCTGCGCCGAAGATGACGACTCGTCCCTTCTCCATATGTCTCATCGCTCTGCGGCGGATATGGGGCTCGGCAATCGCGCGTATCTCGATGGCCGTCAGCACCCTGGTGGGAATGTCGATATCTTCCAGCGCATCCTGAAGGACCACTGAGTTGATCACGGTGGCCAGCATGCCCGCGTAGTCGGCTGTGGTGCGATCCATGCCTCTCCGGCTCGCTTCGGCCCCACGCCATATGTTGCCTCCGCCTACCACTATGGCCATTTCCGCGCCCAGTGTATATGCGTCCGCAACCTGCTGAGCAATCCACTTAACTGAGTCAAAGTCAACTCCGGCTCTCTGGTCGCCGGCGAACGCCTCGCCTGAGAGCTTGAGCACTACCCGGGTGTACTTGGGCATTTCCACAGCGATCACCCCTAATCCCGATTCGATACCTGCCGGTTTTCTCCTTCATGAGGCAATGACTTGCCGACAACGAGAAAGGAGAGAACACCTCGGTGTTCTCCCCTCCCTGCCATTCTGCTAGAGACTTTCCCCGCGCTCGAAGCGCACGAACCGCCTCACACTAATGTTCTCTCCGATGGTGCCGATGTTCTCGCCTATCAGATCAGCCACGGTCTTCTCGGGATCCCTGATGAAGGGCTGATCCAGAAGACAGACCTCCTGGTAGAACTTGGTCATCCTGCCCTGGACGATCTTGTCGGCGAACTTCTCCGGTTTGCCCTCGTTGATCGCCTGGGAACGGTAGATCTCGCTCTCGCGCCGCACGAGCTCTTCCGGAACCTGATCGCGCGAAACATAGAGCGGACGAGACGCGGCAACCTGCATCGCCAGATCATGTACCAAGGCCTGGAACTGCGCGTTCTTCGCTACGAAATCGGTCTCGCAGTTGACTTCGATCAGAACGCCAATCTTGCCGCCCATATGGATGTAGGCGTCGACCATGCCTTCGCTGGTCTCTCTGCCGGCGCGTTTGGCCGCGGCAGCTAGGCCCTTCTCCCTGAGGACGATGATCGCCTTGTCCAGGTCGCCGAGGGTCTCAAGGAGTGCCTTCTTGCAGTCCATCATGCCCGCGCCCGTACGTTCCCGAAGGTCTTTGACCAAGGATGCGGTGATTTCCATTTGCAAGCGTCCCTCCGTACTTACTCGATTACACCGACAGCCTCCCGGGAGTCGACAGAGCCCGGAGTCGCCCCGGACTCGTCCTGAACCCCTTCGTCCTGCCCGCGCTCTGCCTCCGCCTCGGGCGCCTCTGGCGCCTGGTCGAGGCCCTCGCGCCCCTCGATGACCGCATCAGCCATTTTCGACGTGAGCAGCCTGACTGCGCGAATAGCGTCATCGTTGCCCGGTATCACGTAGTCGATCTCGTCAGGATCGCAGTTGGTGTCGACGATGGCAATGATGGGTATGTGCAGCCTGCGCGCCTCGGCAACGGCGATTCTCTCCTTGCGAGGATCGATGACAAACATCGCGCTGGGGATATCCCTCATGTCGCGTATTCCAGACAGCCGCTTCTGCAGCTTCTCTCGCTCGGCGACTAGTTTCTGCACTTCCTTCTTGGGAAGCGCATCGAAGGAACCGTCCTCTTCCATGCGTTCGAGCATCTTCATCCGGTCGACTCGTCGACGTATGGTGGAAAAGTTTGTCAGCATACCGCCGAGCCAACGCTCATTGACCCAGAACATCCCGCAGCGCTGGGCCTCTTCGGAAACGGTGTCATGCGCCTGTTTCTTGGTGCCCACAAACAGCAGAGACCCGCCATCCTGCGCTATCGAACGAACGAAGTTGTACGCCTCGTCCACTTTCCTGACAGTCCTCTGGAGGTCGATGATGTAGATGCCGTTTCTCGACGTGAAGATATACATCTTCATCTTCGGGTTCCAGCGCCTCGTCTGGTGCCCGAAGTGCACACCCGCCTCGAGCAGTTGTTTCATTGTTACCACTGCCACGAATATCACCTCCCTCCCGTAGCGGTTTTCCCTCCGGATTCTTCATCTCCGAACCCCACCGGCACTTTCCTGCCGGCACCGCGGCCCGGATCGGAAGCCGTGTGTAGTTGCACAACGGTTAGTATAGCATAGCCGCCAGCGCCTCGCAATCCCATCTCACCTTGCGTGAAGCTTGTCGAGTTCGTCGAAGAGCTTGTCGTTGAGGACCCGAATGTAGGTGCCCTTCATCCCGAGCGACCTGGATTCGATCACTCCCGCGCTTTCGAACTTGCGGAGCGCGTTCACTATCACCGACCTGGTGATACCGACTCTGTCGGCGATCTTGGAAGCGACAAGCAAACCCTCGTCTCCGGCGAGTTCATCGAAGATGTGCTCCACTGCTTCCTGTTCCGAGTATGAGAGTGTGTCCAGGGCCATCTGGACGGAGGCGCGCTTGCGCGCCTCTTCCTCCATCTTCTCGCTCCTCGACCTCAGGATCTCCATCCCGACTACCGCCGCTCCGTACTCGGCGATCACGAGGTCGTCCTCGTCCAGACGGCCATCGCTTCTGAGCAGAACCAGTGTGGCGATGCGCTCACCGGCGCCGTGTACCGGAATTACAGTGACAAGGCAGGACCTAGACCCTCCCAGGAGTTCGTCCTGGAAGATGTCGAGACCCCCGGAGGGCGCCAGGTTCGCCGATGTTTCCGGCACCCGAAGCAATTCCGCATTGGCATCCCGGGGCAAGAACCCTGTCTCCAGAGTTTCCGGTTGATCATCGACCGATTCGACCACAATGGTCAGAGAATGCCCGAGCAATCTGCCGTTTCGGGCGATCACGAAAGTCTGGCACGATGTAGCATCGGCTAACGCTTCGGCCAGTTCCCCGAAGTTTACAGAGTAGCCCGCGGCGTTTTGGATGAGGCGGGTGATCCTGCGCGTGCGCTCTAGCAGTGAACTCACATTTGAACCTCCTCTCGCATGCCACGCTGAGAATAGCCTGCCCTGTGAATTGACTCAGCAGTGCTGCTGTTTTATATTGTCCAAAGATTCCACTCCCAAAACAGGCCAGAGCGCATGGCTACAGGATGTAGTCCGAGAAGTCGCTGCGCGAGATGACGTCTGCAAGATGCGCCCTGACATAGGCCTCATCTACGACGATGCAGCCTGATTCCTCGGGAGCGTTGAACGCCACGTCTTCCAGGACCTTTTCGAGTATGGTGTGGAGACGACGCGCGCCTATGTTCTCGGCGCTGGAGTTGACATCGTCAGCGATGCGCGCGATCTCTCCGATGCCGTCGGAGGTGAACGACAGGTCGACGCCTTCGGTGGAAAGCAGAGCGGCGTACTGTTTGGTGAGCGCGCTTCTCGGTTCAGTCAGAATGCGCACGAAGTCCGCGCAAGTCAGGCTGGAGAGTTCGACGCGAATGGGAAACCTCCCCTGCAGTTCGGGGATGAGGTCGGAAGGCTTCGACATGTGGAAAGCCCCAGCCGCTATGAACAGAATATGCCCTGTCTTGACCGGGCCATGCTTGGTCTGAACAGTGCATCCTTCCACAATCGGAAGGATGTCGCGCTGAACGCCCTCGCGGGATACATCCGGACCTGCGCCATGGCTCTTGCCTGCGATCTTGTCGATTTCGTCGAGAAATACGATGCCCGACTGCTCCGCTCGGGCAATACCCTCCGCCGCAACCTCTTCCGAGTCGATGAGTTTGGCCGCCTCTTCAGCAGTGAGGATCCTCCGCGCTTCGCGCACGGGCACCCTGCGCCGGCGCCTTTTCTGGGGCAGCATCCCTCCCAGAAGGTCCTGAAGGTTCACGCCCAGCTCCTCGATGCCGCTGCCTGAGAAGACCTCTATCATGCCCTGCGACGAGTCGGCCACTTCCACCTCGACCAGCTGGTCTTCGAGTTCGCCTCGCCTGAGTCGCTCCCGGACTTCGCCCCTCTTCGACCTCGCCGCAGACAACCTCGACTCAAAGGCGGCATCATCTTGCGGCTCACGCGGCGGCTGCGTTCCGAATATGGCCGCGAACGGGTTCGCGGCGGGCTTCTCCCTGACCGGAAGAGGGCAGAGTGCATCTAGGAGACGCTCTTCTCCGTGAAATCGAGCGCGCTTCTCAACAGCAGCGGTCTTCTCAGACCGGACCATGCGTATAGATAGTTCCACCAAATCGCGTATGATGCTGTCGACATCGCGACCAACATACCCGACTTCCGTGAACTTGGTCGCTTCGACCTTGACAAAAGGGGCGCCCACCAACCGTGCCAGCCTGCGTGCGATTTCGGTCTTCCCCACTCCCGTGGGCCCTATCATCAGTATGTTCTTGGGTATGATGTCTTCCTGCATCTCCCCGGAGAGCGCCAGCCTTCGATGGCGGTTGCGCAGGGCTATGGCCACCGCTCTCTTAGCCTGCGCCTGTCCCACGATGTACTTGTCGAGTTCCTCGACGATCCTGCGCGGAGTCAGGTTCTCCATGCAAACGCCTCCCGGGCTAGATCTCTTCAATGCTCGTGTGATCGTTGGTGTAGATACAGATGTCGGCCGCGATCCCCAGCGACTCACGGACGATTTCGGCAGCGGATAGCTGCGTGTGTCGCGCCAGGGCTCTGGCGGCCGCCAGAGCGTACGCGCCTCCCGAGCCCACTGCCGCGATGTTGTCGTCCGGCTCAAGAACCTCGCCGCTGCCCGACAGAACCAGCATGCGCTGGCCATCGGTGACTATGAGCATTGCCTCGAGCTTCTGGAGTACGCGGTCAGTGCGCCACTCGCGCCCCAGGGCCGTTGCCGCCCGAACCAGGTTGCCCTTGTGCTCCGATAGCTTGCCCTCGAAGCGTTCGAGGAGCGCCAGCGAATCGGAGGCCGAACCGGCGAAACCGACCAATACGTTCCAGTCGGGCAGTCTCCTTATCTTGCGGGCGCCGTGCTTCATCACTGTGCTGCCCAAGGTAACCTGTCCATCGGAGCCCAGAGCGCACTTGCCGTCGCGCAGCACTCCAACAACGGTTGTGGACCTGAACCTGCCCTCATCCCTATTGACCATCACTCATCCCTCCCCGGGCCTTTCCGTCTGCATGAATCGACCGCCTATGCCCTTGGGTGGGTCTTCCGGTAGACCCTGTAGAGTCTTTCCCGCGAGACGCTCGTATAAATCTGAGTTGTGGAAATGTCGGAGTGCCCCAAGAGCTCCTGGACCGCGCGCAAGTCGGCGCCGGAATCCGTCATGTGGGTTGCGAACGAATGCCGCATGGAATGCGGAGTGGACCGACTAGGAAGGCCGGCCTTCATGAGGTATTTCTTCATGGCGCGCTCCACAGAGCGCCCCGAGATGCGTTGGCCTAGCCTGCTCACGAAGAGCGCACTGGATTCGCGTCCCGCGAGCAGCGCAGGTCGGGCGGTCTCCAAGTAGTGCCCTATGGCGGCGATCGCCTGGGACCCCACCGGCGCGATCCTCTCCCGGGCTCCCTTGCCGAACACTCTGACGCTGCGCGTGCTGGGAGAGTAGTCATGCACGTCTATGCCCACCAGCTCCGACAGGCGAATGCCCGATGAATACAGCAGCTCCAAAATCGCGCGGTCGCGAATGGCCAGGGGCGAATCGCCTCCCGCAGCCCCAAGCAGACTCGTCACTTCATCGCGGCCAAGCGCCCGCGGAAGGCGCCGGGGTCGCCTGGCGCGACTCATGGTGAGAGCCGGATTGCTTTCGATGGCGCCCTCGCGCGCCAGATACCGCAGGTACGACCGTATCGAACTGAGCTTCCTTGACACGCTGCTCGCGCTCATGCCCCGCGATTGCAGCATGGACAGGAATTTCCGTATGGCGCCCACTCCGATATGGCCAGGGCTGTCTTCACTGATGCCTAGGCGTTCACAGAAGGATATGAACTGCGCGACATCGCCAGTGTATGCTTCGACAGTCCTTGGAGAGAGATTGCGCTCTGACCCAAGGTGCCGAGCGAAGCTATCGATCCAACTCATGGCCGCGTCTCCCCTCCATGAATCGCGACATGGCCGCCCGTGCCTCACTTATCTGCCGCGCTCTCTTTTCGTTGCGTCGCGCGGACACAGCGGGGGCCGGCAATAGGCCGAAATTGACATTCATCGGCTGATAGTCGCCGGCGGCAGGCGTGGATACATGCCAACACAGCGCGCCCATGGCCGTGGCGCGCGGAAAGACCGCCAGCTCAGCTCCGTGCGCCATAAGCGCTGCGTTGACCCCGGCAACTAGGCCTGTGGCGGTGGACTCGAGATAGCCTTCTACCCCCGTGATTTGCCCCGCCATAAATACGCGGGGCGTCCGCTTGAGCGACAGCGTGGGACAGAGGTGCGCCGGGCCGTTGATGTAGGTGTTCCTGTGCATCATCCCGTAGCGAAGGAATCCAGCTTGCGCGAGCCCGGGTATCATGCGAAACACGCGTCTCTGTTCAGACCGCGTCAGCCTGGTTTGAAAACCTACGATGTTGAGAAGAGAGCCTGAAGTATTCTCCTTCCTGAGCTGCACTGCGGCATAAGGGCGTTTGCCGGTGCGCGGATCTACGAGCCCCACAGGCTTCATCGGACCAAAGCGCAGGGTGTCGCGTCCGCGGCGCGCCAACTCCTCCACGGGCATGCACCCCTCAAACAGCCGGAGGGACTCGAACTCGTGCAGCTCCGATACATCCGCCGATACGAGGGCCTGCCAGAACCCATCGTACTGGGCCTGGTTCATGGGGCAGTTGAGGTAGTCGGCATCGCCCTTGTCGTATCGAGACGCCCAGAAGGCTGATGCTAGGTCGATGGAATCGCTGTCGATTATGGGCGCCGCCGCGTCGAAGAAGTGCAGGTGTTCTTCACCGAGAAAGCGAGCGATCTCCCCGGCGAGCGCCGGCGAAGTGAGCGGCCCTGTAGCCACGATCACGATTCCCTCGTCCGGTATGCCGAGTGCCTGCTCCCTGACTATCTCGATCTCAGACATGGATTCCACTTGTCGCGTAACGCCCGCGCTGAACAGCGTTCGATCCACTGCAAGAGCCTGCCCTGCCGGCACTCGGGCCCCATCGGCGCACTGCATGACCACCGATCCCAGTGAGCGTAGCTCCTCCTTGAGCAGGCCCGGGGCGGTGCCCTCCCTGTCGGAGCCCAGAGAATTGCTGCAGACGAGTTCGGCAAAATCGGGAGTAGAATGCGCCGGGGTGCTCACGGCTGGGCGCATTTCGACCAGCTTGACCCGGACGCCCAAGTGCGCGGCCTGCCAGGCTGCCTCGCTGCCGGCCATGCCCGCCCCGATTACCGTGACCTCATTTGGCAACCTTGCTCGCCTCCGACCGGCGCGCGCCGCGGTCTTCGTGTTCTGCGGTCCATTCGTGACCGCATTTGGGGTTGGCGCACTTGTACTTGACGCCTGCGCGCAATTGCCTCGACGTGGTGAACGATGCGCACTTGGGGCAGGCAACGCCCGATGGAGGGTTCCACGAGACGAATTCGCACTCCGGGTAACGGGCGCAACCGTAGAACACGCGTCCCTTCTTGCTCCGCCGCTGGACCATGTCGCCGCCGCACTCCGGACACGTTGCATCAACCTTGCGAACGATGCTTCTGCGGTAGGTGCATTCGGGGTAGCGCGGGCATGCGATGAACTTCCCGAACCGACCGGTCTTTATGACCAGTTTGGCCATTTTGCACTGCGGGCAATCTTCATCAGTGGGCTCATCCGCGATGACCACACGCTCCGCCAGTGCGTCCGCCTCCCGGAGTTTCTCCGAAAACGGCTTGTAGAACTTGTCGGTTATCTGTACCCAGTCGGACCGTTGCTCCTCAATGCCATCCAGTTCTTCCTCCATCGTGGCCGTGAACTTCAGATTCACCACGTTCGGGAAGTGCTCGCTCAACAGATCGCATACTGCAAACCCGACATCGGTGGGCTTGAAGCGCCTCTGCTCCAACGCAGCGTAGTCGCGCTTCCGAATGGTTTCGATGATCGGCGCGTAGGTGCTGGGCCTCCCTATCCCGTGCTTCTCCAGCTCGCGAACGAGCGTGGCTTCTGTGAACCTCGGGGGAGGCTGGGTGTGGTGTTCCTCCGGACACAGCTCAACTAGGGTCAATTCCTTGCCGGCTTCGAGCGGTGGAAGAGCCTGCTCCCGTTCGTTTTTCTCATCGTCGCGTCCCTCCGTGTATAGGACCGTAAACCCTTCGAACTTCATCACCTGCCCGGCGGCGCGGAAAACATGCTTCGCCTGGGCGGAGTCGGCGTTGATGTCGACAGTAGTGGCGTCGAAAAGCGCATCCGCCATCTGGCTGGCCATGAAACGCGACCAGATAAGCTTGTAGAGCCTAAGCTGGTCGCGGCCGATGCTGCCGGAGAGGCTCTCCGGGCTACGGTCGATCTGTGTGGGCCTGACGGCTTCATGCGCGTCTTGAGCGCCCTTCTTGGACCGGTAGACCCGAGCTCTCGCGGGAATGTGGTTCTCCCCGTATCGACCCTTGACGAACTCGCGCGCCGCTGCCTGTGCCTCCTGCGATATCCTGGTCGAGTCGGTGCGCATGTAGGTGATCAAGGCCACGTGCCCTTCGCCCGCCAACTCGACACCCTCGTACAGCTGTTGCGCCACTGCCATAGTCCGCTTGGCGGAAAAGCCGAGCTTCCTGAAGGCCTCCTGCTGCATCGTACTGGTGGTGAAGGGAGGTGAAGGTCTCCGCGCCTGTTCCTTGAGTGTCACAGACTTGACTACATACTCCGCGCCTTCGAGTTCGCTCACGATTCTGTCCACATCTTGGCGTGACATGCGACGCTCGCCCGGCGTGAGCAGGCGAGCATCGAACTTCTTGCCTCGCGCGCCAGGCAAGAGCGTTGCAGAGAGAGTCCAATACTCCTCGTCGACGAAATCCTGTATCTGCCGCTCGCGGTCGCAGATCAGCTTGAGCGCCGATGATTGCACTCGCCCCGCCGACAACCCTCGCCGCACCTTGCGCCACAGAAACGGGCTGAGGTTGTAGCCCACTAGCCTATCGAGCACCCTCCTGGCCTGCTGTGCGTCTACCCTTCCCATATCAATGGGCCTGGGTTTCTTGAGCGCGCTGCGCACCGCGTTCTCCGTGATTTCGTTGAACTCGATCCGGCAATCGGATGCGGGATCGACCTTGAGAATGTGCGCCAGATGCCACGAGATTGCTTCGCCTTCGCGGTCGGGGTCGGTGGCCAGAAGTACACTGTCGGCCTTCTTGGCCGCTTCCCTAAGCTCGCGGATGACGTCTCCCTTGCCGCGAATGTTTATGTACTGAGGAGCGTAGTCGTTCTCCACGTCCACTCCCAGTTTGCTCTTGGGCAGGTCACGCACGTGACCGATAGATGCTTTCACTGTGTACTGGCGCCCTAGAAACTTGGACAGGGTTCTCACCTTGGCCGGTGACTCCACGATGACAAGAGTCTTGCCCATACGGACACCTCCGATGTTCGATGTCACAAACAGTCTATCCCAGGGCACATTCGGGGTCAACAATGCTTCCTGCTGAATCGCAGGCCTGCGCCGCGCATGATGAGCCCTGCGACCTCCAGACGCGACAGCGATGTGAGCACATCGCGCGCAGGCATCGCCAGCGATTTATGAATGTCCTCAAAGGACGTGTCGGACCGGACCGCCTCGAAAACCGCCGCGTCCACCGGCCCAAGCCCGCGTGCTTGCGCGGCGCTCCCCAGATTCTGCAGCTTCACCGGGACCCCTGCGGCCGCCAGATCTTCAATGAACCTCCGCGCGCCGATCACGGGGCGTGCCCCATCATATATGAGGTCATTCGTTCCGGCCGAGGTAGGGCGGTTGATGTCGCCGGGAACAGCGAATACGTCTCGGTTCTGCTCCTCGGCGAAGCGCGATGTGACCAGGGCGCCGCTCTTCACGCCCGCCTCCACCACAACGCAAGCATGGGACATGCCGCTTATCACGCGATTGCGGGCGGGAAAAGTGCCGCGAGAGGCCGGGTAGCGCATGTTGAACGGCGACACGAGGCAGCCCGACTGCATTACCTCCCGCGCAAGACACTGCAGCCTGGCCGTCATCTGATATCCCAACCCCGCGCCGATCACTCCGATGGTCACCCCTTTGGCCTCAATCGCCCCTCGATGCGCGGCGGAGTCGATGCCCCTGGCCATGCCGCTGACTACTCCCGCGCCTGCCGTCGCTAGTTGGCGTGCGAGGTATCTGGCGGCGCCCGTGCCATAGGACGTGGCTGACCTGGATCCTACTACCGCCACCCACGGCGCGGCCGTAAGCGGCGCCTTCCCCATGACGTATAGCACGACTGGAGGATCATAGATCCGGCGAAGCAAGGGCGGGTATTCCCGGTTCGGCAGAGCGACCACTCTGGCTCCATGCCTCGATGCCAGCTCCATTTCGCGCTGCCCTGCGCCCGCTGCATCGGGCGTGGACGATGCGAGCCTCCACCCTTCATAGCTCACAAAGGCCGGGCGTTTTGCGCCTCGCGCCGCGGCATTGGCCGCGGCGGCCGCCGTACCGAACTCGGTGAGCAAGCGGTGGAAGGAGCGCGGACCTATCCCCGGACACATATGCCAGAAGACCCAGCACGCGAGTTCAGCATCGCGCGGCTCGGACAGATCGTTCCAGGTGATGTCGCGGCCTTCCTCATCCATATGCCAACACCGTCCTCGGTTCGGACTCCAGGACCCTGTACTGCAGGGCCTCTAGCACATGCTCGTCCGCCACGCTTCCGGAACCGTCAAGATCGGCAATGGTCCTCGCGACCCGTATTAGCTTGTGATAGGCTCGAACCGAAAGAGCCATGTGGTCGACTGCGTCTAGCAACAGCGTGCGCGCTCCGGGGGCGAGGTGTGCCGCGCTCTCGATTCTGCGCGGCGCCATGGTTGAGTTCGTCAATCCCTTTTGACCAAAGCGCTCTGCCTGTCGGGCCCTGGCCTGCTCGATCTCGTCGCGTACGCCATCGGACGTGAGCAACGCGATAGGTTTCTCTAGGCCGGATCGCCTGACGCGAGGCACTTCTATCTGAATGTCGATGCGGTCGATGACTGGACCGGCTAGCTTTCGTCGGTAGCGCATCAGGGCCGCGCCCTGACAGACGCACGCGCGTTCGGGGTCGCCAAGGTAGCCGCATGGACACGGATTGGCCGAGGCTATCAGCATGAACCGAGACGGGAAATTGACCGTGCCTCGCGAACGGGACACCACGATGAACCCGTCTTCCATCGGGCCTCTGAGGCTTTCGACGACTCGGCGCGGAAACTCGCAGAACTCGTCAAGATACAGAACGCCTCTGTGCGCCAGTGTTACCTCGCCTGGCAGAGGCGGGTTCCCGCCTCCGAGCATGCCAGCTGGGCTGACGGTGTGATGCGGGCGGCGAAACGGCCGCTCGCGGGCGAGCCCATCAGGAGACACGGCGCCGGCGACGCTCTGTATGCATGTGACCTCCAAGGCTTCGTGCTCGTCCATCGCGGGAAGGATCGACGATACGCACGATGCAAGCAGCGTCTTTCCCCCTCCGGGAGGCCCCACCATGATCAGGTTGTGGGCGCCTGCCACTGCCACCTGGATGGCTCTGATGGCCGCGTCCTGGCCCACAACCTGGCCAAAGTCGCATTCGGCTTTGGATGCCGGCGCATCGGGAGGCCTTGGGCGATGGCCTATTCGCCTTGGAGTTGAGCCCGAACATAGGTACTCTACTACCTCATTGAGAGTGTCGACGGCGATGACATCCAGCCCAGACACGCAACAGGCCTCGCGCGCATTGTCGCGGGGCACCACCACATAATCACTGCCCGAACCGAGCGCCGCCGCGCAGCCAGGCAGGATACCGCGAACCGGCCTGAGCATCCCGTCGAGCGATAGTTCGCCCATGAACGTGATGTATTCCAGGTTGCGCGCGAGCGCTTGCCCTGATGCAGCGAGTATCGACACAGCTACCGCCAGGTCGAGTCCTACCCCCACCTTCCGGATGTCGGCGGGGGCGAGGTTAATGGTGATCCTGGCCAGCGGGAAATCGTACCCCGAGTTTCGTAAGGCCGCCCTCACCCGTTCGCGAGACTCGCGCACGGTGCAGTCGGGCAGGCCGACTATGTCGAATGAAGGCAAGCCTCTTGCGAGATCGGCCTCGACTGCTACAGGCACACCGGAGATGCCCATGACGGCACAACCCTTGGCGATTGCGAGCATCCGGAACCTCCCCCCACACTACGTCATCACACCATTACACCTCGAAGGTGCGTGAGGGCGGCGCCGACCAGGGATCCGCCTGACGCGGCGTCGGCCATCACCGCAACAACATCCACACGCACCGGCGCGCCGGGATTCGCCGCCGATACCCGGGCCGCAAGCCTGTGCAACGTGCGAAGCTTATCGGCGGTGAGCTGCTCCTCAGGCCGGCCGAAAGCGGCGGAGCACCGGGTTTTTACCTCTACTACCACGAGCGCTTCCCCATCGCAGGCCAGGATGTCGATCTCGCCGCGACCCAGTCGCAGATTGCATTCAAGTATCTCGTAGCCAATTGAGGCCAGATACTCCCGAGCAAGAGCCTCACCAGCCCGGCCAATGTCTTGCGCCTGCATCGGTCCGCCCCCTCACGGACCACCAATTCGACGGCGGACGCCTATGTCCTTCCATAAACAGCAAAAATCACCCTCTCGGGTGATCCCGCAACCATTGCGCGCGGATGGAGGACTAGCCCGCCCTTTCCACACCGCGAAAACTCTTTCTATGTATCGGACAGGGACCCAACTCCGCCAGGCGTTGGAGGTGTTCCTGCGTTGGGTACCCCTTGTGTCGGTCGAAGCCATACTGCGGGTAGGTTTCGTGCAGCCGGCACATGATGCCGTCCCTGGCCACCTTGGCCGCTATCGACGCAGCCGCCACGCATTCGCTCCGAGCATCTCCTCTGACCAGCGCAACGCCTGGGCAACCCAGCGCCGGCAGATCCCGTCCATCCACCAGTACCAGATCGACCGCGGATGCAAGCTGCGACACCGCCCTCGACATGGCCAGCAACGCGGCAACCCTGATGTTCAGCTCATCTATCTCATTGGGCCAGGCAGCCCCCAGGCTCACCTCAATACAGCTGTCCATGATTCGCTCCAGAGCGGCTATCCGCCTGGCGGATGAGAGCATCTTGGAGTCCAGCACGCCCTGGGGATGGGCGCCTGCGCGCATCACAACTGCGGCCGCCACTACCGGCCCCGCCAACGGCCCTCGCCCGGCTTCGTCTACGCCGACTAGAACGGGAAATCCAATCTCCCTTACGCAGTCGTCGAACGCACCCAGCGCTTCCTGGTCGATCATGGCCGCTCCAGCGTCACGCGGCCAAGCTTGCCCGACCTAAAATCCCTGACGATCAAGTCGGCGCCTCTTTGAGTGTCAGTCTCTCCGCCCGGCTTCAGGCATCCACGCTTGAGAGACACGTGTTCGAGCATCAGAAGCGGATCGTGCATGTCGGCGGGCACTCCGTATCGCTGCTGGAACTGGACCGCTCCCAGCTGGCAAAGGTGTGACATCAGGCTGATTGAAAGGCCCTCCATGTCCAGCAGATCATCGCTAATGCAGCCCAGCGAGGCCAGAGCGAACCAGACTGCCGGATCGTCAACACGTGGAGGCATGATTCCGGGCGTGTCGAGCATCTCCATCTCCGGGCTCACCACTATCCACTGCTTGGCGCGGGTCACGCCCGGTCGATCACCTGTCTTGGCGCCGGAGCGCCGGGCTGCTCTGTTTATGAAGGAAGATTTGCCGACATTGGGAATACCCACGACCACAGTGCGAAAACGTCGCCTGCATCGCTCTCTGTCGCCTTCCTGCCCCGTGAAGCGGGCCGCCTTCTCAGCCAAGCTTATGGCCTCTTTGACCCCCATACCCCTCTGACAGTTGGCCTGCACAACGCCGGCTGACGCTGTCCCTAAGGCGTCAAGCCATGCCTCGGTGGCTCGCGCGTCGGCCAGGTCGGACTTGTTGAGCACCAGCACTCTCGGTTTGCTCCCAAGGGCCTCATCAAGGTGCGAGTTGGAGGTGGCTCGCGGCGCCCGGGCGTCGAGGATCTCGATTACCACGTCGATCAGCTTCATGCTTTGCCGGATCTCCGCGACGGCCTTTGCCATGTGCCCTGGAAACCAGCTTTGGCCCATCTGCCGCCTTCCTCCTCTCTGCTTTGGGCATCTGAGCATGCGAACGCCGGGCCCGGGTGTAGCCCGGCCCGGCCGAAAGACGCCAAGCGAACCTTGCCCGGCCTACTTCATGCCCGAGCCTGTTCTCGCTTTCGTTCGCGGATTCGGGCCCTCTTGCCGACTCGACCGCGGAGATAGTACAATTTGGCCCGGCGCACATCGCCGAATCTGACTACTTCGATTCTGTCGATCTTGGGCGAATGCAGAGGAAAAACCCTCTCCACGCCTATTCCCGACGACATTTTCCTGACGTTGAAAGTCTCCGACACGCCGCCGCCGCTCCTGCCGATCACAACGCCCTCGAATACCTGTATACGCTCACGGCTACCCTCTACGACCCGCACGTGCACTCTGACTGTGTCGCCTGGGCCGAAGTCGGGGAGGTCTTTGCGCATCTGCTCACGCTCTATTGTATCAATGATGTTCACAGTAATTCCACTCCTCAACCGCTTTTCAACAGACGTCAGTATACCACAAGAAAACCGACCCAATCAAGGCGCAAGGGTCCGCAGTATCTCCAGGTCTTCGGCTGAGAGCTCCGCCTTGGCAAGCAGGTCGGGCCGACGGCGTTGGGTTCGCTCCAGGGATCGCGCTCGCCGCCACTGCCTGATTTTCTCGTGATCCCCCGAGATCAGAACCTCGGGAACCTCAAGTTCCCGCCACTGCCGGGGCCGCGTATAGTGCGGGTAGTCGAGTAGCCCATCCCAGAAGGAATCCCCAGCGGCGCTGGCCTCGTCTCCCAGAGCGTCTGGCAACAACCGTGCCGCCGCGTCCACAATCACCATGGCAGGAAGCTCGCCGCCAGTCAACACATAGTCGCCTATGGATATCTCCTCGGTGACAAGCGTGGCCACCCTTTCGTCTATTCCCTCGTAGTGCCCGCACAGGATCACAAGGTGCTCGCACGCAGCAAATTCTTTGGCCACATCTTGAGTGAATGGACGCCCGGCGGGAGTGGTCAGGATCACCCGCGATTCCCCGCTCTCCGCTGATTCCCTGCACTCCAGAGCGTGATGAACAGCTGCTGCAATGGGTTCCGGTTTCATGACCATGCCTGGTCCGCCTCCGAACGGGTAGTCATCGACTACTCGATGCTTGCCGGCGGCGAAATCGCGGATATCATGAACCCTCACCGTCAGAATCCCCTTTTCCTGCGCCCGTCCCAGAATGCTCTCTGACATGACCCCTGAGAACATTCCAGGAAAGATCGTCAGGATATCGATCTCCATGGCATCGATTCACCTCAACCCGGGTCTGTCGTCGATCACGAGCCGGCCTCCCGCAACATCCACGTGCCGCACCATATCGCTCGTCGCCGGCACCAGGAAGTCCGAGCCCTGCTCCGGTCGGACCACCAGCACATCGTTGGCTGGCATTTCAAGCACTTCGACCACGGTGCCAAGGCGCTCACCGGTGGTCGATTCACACGCCAACCCCGCCAGCTCAAAGCTGTAGAACTCGCCTTCAGGCAGCCCTGGCAGCTCACAAGCGGGCAAGTACAGTCCCAAGCCCCGCAGGGCTCGCGCAGCATCGGCATCCGCAATACCCCTGATTCCAAGAAGCGATAGGCCCCGGTGGGAACGCGCCGATTCGAGCTCGACACGCCTGCATCCGCCATCCCCCACCCCTGCCGGCCCCAAGAACACCCGGGTGAGCCCACTGAACCGGTCGGGCGAACCACTGCACGGCTGCGCTTTGACCTCCCCGCGTACCCCGTGCGTCCCCACGATCCAGCCGACCAGCACCAGCTGCGCCTGCTCTGGCGTCATTCCACTATCTCGACCATTGCTCGCTTGCCCTGTCGCGTAGCAGTCGCCTTTGCAACTGTGCGGATAGCACGGGCCACCCGCCCGTGCCTCCCGATTACCTTACCCATATCGCCCTGGGCCACCGATACCTCGAGGATGACGCTATCGCCGTTTTCAATCTCCCTCACACGGACCATGTCCGGCTCGTCCACTATGTTGGAGGCGAGATAGGACACCAGATCTCGAAGCTCTACTTTGTTCTTCTTGCCCGTACCCATCGGTACCACCGACTAATCCCGCACCGACTCGGCCTCTTCTTCAGAGACCTCATCGGATTGGGCTGCTTTGCCTGCTCCCCCAACTCCAGCCTTGGCCAAAAGGGCGCGGGCGGTTTCGGACGGGCGCGCTCCGCGCTTGATCCACTCGGCGGCCTTCTCCGCGTCCACTACGAGTTCAGGCGGGTCCACGCGAGGGTTGTAGTGCCCGATGATCTCGATGAACCGCCCATCCCTGGGCGATCTGGAATCCGCGACCACCAACCGATAGTGCGGTTGCTTGGCAGCGCCTGTTCTGGTTAGCCTGATACGAACGGCCATCTTAGTTCCTACACCTCCGAACAACTAGTTCACACGACTTGACATCTTGCGTTATCTGTCTATGGCATAAATGGGATCTTTCCCATGGGGCCACCGCGTTTTGAGGCATCGCTGAACTGCCTGAGCATCTTGCGGGCCTGGTCAAACTGCTTGAGCAGAGCGTTGACGTCCTGCACCCGCGTGCCGCTGCCCGCCGCTATTCGGCGCTTCCTGGAGCCATCGATAATGGAAGGGTTCTTCCTCTCCGACAGCGTCATCGATCTTATGATTGCCTCGATCTTCGACAGGTCTTTCTCACCGACCTCGACACCCTTCAAGGCCTTCGACTTAGCGACTCCTGGGATCATGCCCAGCAGCTGATCGAGGGGGCCCATCTTTCGTACGTCTTGGAGTTGCTGCAGGAAGTCGCTCAAGGTGAACTCCTGCTTGCGTAGCTTCTCTTCGAGCTTCTTGGCCTGCTCTAGATCGAACGTCTCCTGAGCTTTTTCGATCATTGTCAGCACATCGCCCATCCCCAGGATCCTTGAGGCCATGCGGTCAGGATGAAACTGCTCGAGGGCATCAAGTTTCTCGCCGGTGGTGACGAACTTGATGGGCTTGCCGGTGACTTCCCTGACCGACAACGCGGCCCCGCCCCGGGCGTCCCCGTCGAGCTTGGTGACGATCACTCCATCGATACCTAGGCGATCATTGAACACGGCAGCCACATTCACCGCATCCTGGCCCGTCATAGCATCCACAACCAGCAGTATCTCGGAGGGCGCCACTCGCGCCTTGACCCTTTCGAGCTCCTCCATCATCTCGTCGTCGATGTGCAAGCGCCCCGCCGTGTCGAGTATGACAGTGTCGTATCCCATGCTGCGTGCACGTTCCACCGCGCCGGCGGCGATGTCGGCCGGCGCGGTGCGGTCGCCCAGTGTGAACACCTCCACGCCAAGCTGCGTTCCGAGCACCTGTAGTTGCTTAATCGCTGCAGGCCTGTAGATGTCGGCCGCTGCAAGGAGCGGCTTTCTCCCCTGTTTACGCATGAGGCTCGCCAGTTTCGCGCAGCTAGTCGTCTTTCCCGAACCCTGCAGCCCGATCAGCATAATGATGGTCGGAGGCCTGGAGGAGAAGACGATCTTGGACGACTGCCCGCCCATGAGACCCGTGAGTTCCTCGTTGACGATCTTTATTACCTGCTGCGCCGGGGTGAGGCTCGCCAGAACCTCTTCACCCACAGCGCGCTTCCTGACTCTATCGACGAATCCCTTCGCGACCTTGAAGTTGACGTCCGCTTCGAGCAAAGCCAGCCGGACTTCGCGAAGGGCCAAATCTACATCCTTCTCGGTGAGCTTCCCACGGTTTCGTAGGTTTTTGAAGACGCCCTGAAGTCGCGCCGATAGATTCTCGAACATCAAAGCTCACCTTTCCTCTCCCTAAGATCTCTCCTCAAGCTTGTCGCCGTTGTTATCGGCGCGATTCTCACCCGGGATTAACTCGACGCCCGCTCCTATATCCGCCGCGGCCTTCTGACAGCGCTCAACGCCGCTAATGGCGCCCTCAAGACAGGCGCGGGCCGCATCTAGATCGCAGCCGGAGCCGCTGCCAGGCTCGGCGCTGAGTGCCCGTACTGCCTCGTCGAGGGATTCGCCCACCGCCGAAAGGGCCTCCGCGAGCTGGTCGAGCTGTCGCTGCCTGGTTTCAGAGCGTTGGATAAGCCCAAACTGGCTCTCATACTCCTCCATCGCCTGCTCCGACCGGACAAGCGTGTCGTGGATGGCCTGCCGCGACACTCCCCGAAGCTCAGATATCTCCGAGAGGGAGTAATCGCTCAGGTAGTACAGACTGCATATCTCCCGTTGTCGTTGGGTCAGGAGCGAAGAGTAGACATCGAAAAGCAACGCCATTCTCAGCATCTTCCCGAGCATCTGCCACAGACCACCCCACAGGTGTTAAGGTCGAAACCTTTACACTATGGAGTATAGTCCCCGCTGGCTCCCGTGTCAATTCCCCCGCGAATTCGGCGCACGAATCCCCGGACGCGCCTTTGGGCAAGGTCACTCCGTGCGCAGTATTCCCTGTATGAATTCGTCTGGGTTGAACGGCCTGAGATCATCCACACTCTCGCCAATGCCGACGAACTTCACAGGAATACCCAGCTCCTGAGTGATTGCGACTACTATTCCGCCTCGCGCGGTGCCATCCAGTTTGGTCAGCACGATTCCGGTGACCCCCACAGCCTCGTTGAACACCTTGGCCTGGACGATGGCGTTCTGGCCTGTGGTAGCGTCCACGACTAGCAGGACCTCATGGGGAGCGGATGGGCACTCTCTTGAGACGACGCGCGTGATCTTCTTGAGTTCCTCCATGAGATTGCTCTTGGTGTGCAGCCTTCCCGCAGTGTCCACAATGAGGTAGTCTGCGCCGCGCGCGCGCGCCGCCTGATAAGCATCGAAAGCCACTGCGGCCGGGTCCGCCCCTTCCTGGTGGCGCACGACCGTGCACTCCGTCCGCCTGCCCCACGCTTCCAGCTGGTCAATGGCAGCCGCCCGAAATGTATCGGCCGCCGCCAAGATGACGTGGTCGCCCCTCGCAGCAAGCATAGCCGCAATCTTGCCGATGGATGTGGTCTTCCCAGTTCCATTGACTCCCACCACCACGATCACCGTGGGCGGGGTTGTCGCGCACGCCAGCGCGCTCGGCTGGGCGCCGAGTATCGCCGAAAGTTCCTGTTCGATGAGGGCCATTGCGCCTCTCGCGTTCAGCTTGTATCCACGGGCTGCCCGGTTCCGCGCAGAGTCGATGATCGACTCCGCTGCGGCTATTCCCAGGTCGGCCTGGATGAGGACGGCCTCCAGCTCGTCCAGGGTCTCCTCATCCAAGATCGGTCTGCCCCGAAAGACCGATTCTATCTTCCCCGCCAACGCGTCCCTGGTTTTTCCGAGTCCGCTGCGGAGCGCTGAGATGAACGAAGGCGACATTGAAATACCCCCATAAGCTCAAAGCCTGTAGTCGCTGGCACGTATAGAGAATACCTTCGATACGCCGGATTCCTCCATGGTCACCCCGAACAGAGTATCTGCGCACTCCATGGTGCGCTTCCTGTGTGTGACGATGATGACCTGCACACTTCTGGAAACATCCCGAAGCAACTCAACGAACCTGGCAACGTTGGCTTCGTCGAGCGCGGAGTCTATCTCGTCCAGCACACATACGGGGCTCGGCTTCACTCTCATGATCGCAAACAGAAGGGCGATGGCCGCCAGGGCCTTCTCGCCTCCCGAAAGCAGCGTCAGGCTGGCCAGTTTCTTCCCAGGCGGCTGGCACACGATCTCGACGCCGCATTCAAGCGGGTTGCCCGGGTCGTCCAGCACCAGATCGGCCGTGCCCCCGCCGAACACATCCTGGAAAATCTCAGAGAACTCGTCTCTGATCGCTTCGAAGGTCTGAGTGAACTGCTTGGCACATACGCGGTCGCATTCGCGAACCACCTCGCTCAGGGATTCCTGAGCCGACTCCAGATCGGCTAGTTGCTCTTCGAGGAAATGATACCTTTCGGCCAGATTCCTGCTGTCTTCTACGGCCGCGTGGTTGACCGGGCCAAGCTGTTCGAGCTGCCCGCGCAGGTTCTTGATCTCCGACTGCGCATCCTCTCGCGACAGGCATGCGGGAATGGACAGATTGCGCGCAATGGCCTCTTCTGCGCTAATCGAGTAGGACGTCAAGAGCCTTTCCGCGACGGCTTCGCATTCCGCGCTCAGACGGGCGTCCAAGATCCTGGCATCTGCCAGCTTGCTCCCGGCGGAAGACTGCCCGCGGCGCGCAGTCCGGGCAGCGCGTTCAGCCTCATTGGCCAACGCAAGTTCGTCGGCACGACGCGCCCTCGCCGCCTCCAGCTGCTTTTGCGCCCCTTCAAAGCTGAGCGCGGACGATGCAGCCGCCTCGCTCAGCCTTTCCATCTCCTGCAGAGCGCCGGCGACTTCCTCGCGGGCCGCCCTCTCCTGCTCCTCTAGGCGTCCAAGCTCAGCGCGGGACGACTCCAGCTCGGCCTGAGCTTTAGATCTTGCAGCCTCGAACGCGCCTACCCTCTCGCGCAGGGCTGCCGTATCTGCGCTCAAACTCGAGTAGGACGCCGCCGTTTGCGCCTCTTCTGCCCTCACCCGCGACATGGCTTGGGACTGCAGCTCAAGTTGCGCTTCGAGTTCAACTCGGGCGCTATCAACCGCTTCGAGTCGGCTCGTAAACCCGCTCACCTCGGCCGACGTCCTCTCATTCTCGGCCACGACCGATTCCAGCTCCAGCTGCAGGCCGGCCAGTCCGTCCTCAGCTCTCGGGAGCATTCCCCGGGCCATCTTGTACTTCTCATTCTGTCCTCTGACTGCCAGCTGTAGAGCGGACAGTTCGCGCTCCGCCTTTTCCAGGCTCGTCTGCTGCTGGCTCAGAAGCGTGTGCGCCCGAGCACGGTCGAGCTCCGTCTGCTGTACCAGCGACTTGGCCTCCTCCAGCTTCTGCTGCAGCTCCTCGAGCCTTCTGGCGCGAGCCAGCAGCCCGCCTTGCCTGTCGGCGGCCTCGCCTCCGGTCATGGCACCGCCGGCGCTTATCACATCGCCGTCGAGGGTGACCATGCGAAGGCGCACGCCCGACCTCACCAGCGACACACCGCACGCCAGGTCCCGCACGACAAGCACGCGACCCAGAAGATAATCCACAGCCCTGCGATGCTCAGGCGCCGATTCCGCCAGTTCGGAAGCGAGGCCGATCACGCCCTTCGCCTCTCGCGGAATCTCCAGTCGTGTTGTGGGCGATGGTCGGAGTATGTCGAGAGGCAAAAAAGTGGCGCGCCCGGCGCGCTTTTCCTTGAGGAACGCGATTGCCTGCTCCGACACGCGGGACGTCGACGCGATAATGTTCTGTACCTGTGGCCCCAAAGCCGCCTCTATCGCCCGCTCGTACTCGCGCGGCGCTCTGACCAGTTCAGCCACGACCCCCAGCAGCCCCGCGCGCCTCCATTCATCGCTCCTGAGAAGCGCTCGCACAGCCCGCCCATACCCCTCGTAGTCGCGCTGCAGTGCCGACAGACTGGTATACGCGGCACCTATGGAGGACTCGTCGGAACGCGCGCGCGATGCCCGTTCATCAGCCAGTTCCAGCTCGGACTGGGCCGCCGACAACGCCGCGCGCACGCGCGCCGCTTCCGCTTCGGCCTGCGCCGACTGGCGCACCAGCGCTTCGCCTTCTCGCGCAATGGTCTTCACTTCGTCCTGAATTCGCGCACATTCGCGGCGCTTCTCGTCAAGCTGCGCGCGCACGCGGGCCGCTCTGGATCCACTCAGTTTGGTTGAATCCTCTCCTGCGCGAACCCTGGACCTCAAATCCGAAGCCCGTGCCAGCACGTCAAACAGCGCGGACTTGCACTCTTCCACCTCTGCCTCGGCGGCGGCTCTCGCCGCGGTCAAGGCAGATACTCGCTCTTCGGCCTGCCGCGCCGTCGATCCCCGCTCGGCGTAGTCCGCGCGCGCTTGCTCCGCTTGGGAGCAGGCAGTATCGTACTCATCGCGCAGCTTCGCCAGGCGTTCGCGCTGCGAGACGACCCGGGCCGCGAGCTGACTGCAGCGCTCAGCCAGAGCCTGATGCCGCTGCTCGGCGAGGCTCCGGCGCCCCACATCACGTTCCGCGACCGCCCGTGCCTCGGAGCCGGCCCCATGAAGAGCCTCCACCTCCGACTCGGCCTGCGCCACGTGCACCCTGGCCTGTTCCAGCGCGGCCTCGCATTCGGACGCTTTCGCCGTGAGCGCACGCTCCTGATCCTCAAGGGACTGGATTTCCCCGCGCAGCTCGGCCAGGCGTTTGGATAGGCGCGACAGGTCGTACGATAGCACGTCCACATCTAGCTGCGTTAGCGTTTCCGACAGCCCCTGCCAGCGCAGTGCCTGCTGCGCCTGGGCCTGAACCAGAGGTAGTTGCCTTCCTAGCTCGGAGGCCACATCGCCCACGCGGAGCTGGTCGGCTCGGACTTCCAGCAGTTTCCGCTGCGCCTGACTCTTGCGAGCTCGGTATTTCATTGTCCCCGATGCCTCGTCGAAGAGGGATCGCCTGTCCTCAGGGCGCGCTGACAGAACGGCGTCTATCTTCCCCTGTTCGACTACGGAATAGGCCTCGCGTCCTAAGCCCGTTCCGGAGAAGAGGTCGACAATGTCGCGAAGCCTGCACGGCACGGAGTTCAGCAAGTACTCCGCATCGCCGGACCGGTATACCTTTCGGGTGACAGTCACCTCGTCGAACCCGATGTTCAGAAACTGGTCCGAGTTGTCAAATACCAGCGACACCTCAGCATAGCCCAGGCCCCTTCGGCTGAGGCTGCCTGCGAAGATCACGTCCTGCATCTTGGACCCACGCAACAACCGCGCGCTCTGCTCGCCCATGGCCCACCTGAGAGCATCGGAGATATTGCTCTTCCCAACGCCGTTGGGACCTACGACGCCCACAATTCCGGGCGTGAGGTCCAAGTCGACGCGTCCTGCGAAAGATTTGAACCCGTACAGAGAGAGCTTCTTGAGGTACAAATCCGGTCCTCCCAATAGAGCGGGCCGGAACGGAGACCTAGCTCCGTCCAAGCCCGAGCGTCTCCATGCCGTCGTGTGCAGCGCTCTGCTCAGCCGCGCGTTTGCTCGGGCCCTGCCCACATCCGATTACGCGCTCGCCCACCAGGACCTCTACGGTGAACAAGGGCTTGTGAGACGGCCCGTCAGCGCGGACGGTCCTGTAGGATAGGGGTCCGATGCCGGCGCCTGCAACACGCTCTTGCAGCGCGGTTTTGTGGTCGCACGGCGGACCCGATATCGTCTGCTGCACGACGGGTTCCATGGTTCTGACTATGAAGTCGTGCGCCTCGGCGAATCCGCCATCGCGGTAGATCGCGCCTATCAGCGCTTCCATGGCGCCTGCCAGATTGCGCCGGCGCGTTCTGCCGCCGGAACTCTCCTCGCCGTGGCCCAGCCTAATGTGGTACTGGACACCGAGGTCCAGCGCAACCTGGGCGAGCGCGCGCCCACTCAGGATCTGCGCTGACAGCTTCGAAAGCCTGCCTTCATCGGCCTGCTCGAGCAGGCGCACCAGCCGGTCGGCTATGACCGCCTTCAAGACGGCATCGCCCAGGTACTCGAGGCGCTCGTTGGACTCGTTCCGCCCTGACTGGTGTTCTGCTGCGTACGATGTGTGCGTCAGCGCCCGAAGCAGCAGAGACTCATCGATGAACTGGTAGCCCAGTCTTGCCTGGATAGCGTCAGGGTTCCTGGACGCGTGCATGTATGAATGTGACCGCTTGCCCCACTGTACGTAGGCTTTCGAAGGCCTCGTCGGGTACGCGAATGCTGAACTCCTCTTCGAGTTCATAGACTATCTCATTCAGGTATAGAGAGTCGGCGCCCAGGTCTTCAATGAAATCCGAATCCAGTTGAATTTCCTCTTCGGGAATGCCCAGCTTATCAGCGACGATCTCTCGAACTGCGGAGAATATCTGAGCTTCGGTCACTCAAGGCCACCTCCGTTTGGCAAAATCGTACTCAAACCCCGATCCGCAACTGCCCGGGCCATCCTATCGCTCATGCCAGAGCGCAGAAGGTCGGACGTCACCCTGACGGCGCTGGCAAACGCCTTCCGGTCTGAACTGCCGTGGGCCTTGACCACCAGGCCCGCGAGACCCAGCAGAGGCGCGCCTCCGTACTCGGAGTAGTCCATGCGTTTCTTGACCTTTCGCAGAGAAGGCTTCATCAGCAAAGCTCCCGCTTTCGACCGCAGGCTGGACGCGGCAGCCTGTCGCACCATGTCGAAGACCGCGATCCCCACGCCTTCCATGGACTTGAGCAGAATATTGCCGGTGAAGCCGTCCGTCACAACCACGTCAGCCGCGCCAAAAGGCACTGAGCGACTCTCGACATTGCCGATGAATCTCACCGGCGAACACGCAAGAAGTCTGTGGGCAGCTACGGTCAGAGCATTGCCTTTTGACGGCTCAGATCCGATAGACAGCAAACCGACGCGCGGCCTATCCAACCCGAGAAGAGACGATGCATAGACCGATCCAAGAGTCGCGAACTCCAGGAGCTGCTCCGGCGTACAATCGGAGTTGGCGCCAACGTCCAGCAGAATGCACGCTCCGTCGACGGTGGGAACGGGCGTTGCCAAGGCAGGCCTGCTCACACCGGAAAGCCTGCCCACCACAAGCGGCCCGGCAGCAACCAACGCGCCGGTGCTCCCCGCGCTGACCATGGCCTCCGCCTTGCCCTCGCGCACCATCCGCGCCGCGACCACCAGGGACGAATCGCGCTTGTGCCGCACTGCCGAAAGCGGATCCTCGTCCATAGATATGGCGGACGGCGCATGCACGATATCGACCTGCTCCGCCCATCTGCCCTCGATCTTGCTCAGGCACTGTCTTATGGAGCTCTCATTTCCGACCAACACCAAATCGGCCCCATACTCCTGGGCAGCTTGAAGAGCGCCCGGCACCATCTCGCCGGGGCCCAGGTCGCCGCCCATCACATCAACCGCTATGCGCACGCCCGATTGCCCCTTCCCGTGTCAAGATAGGACGAGAGCGGGTTCAGCCGAACAATCACAGTCCGATGAATCCGCTCAGCATCGCACAAATGCGTCCTTACTCGCCGGTCTGCACCACAACGCGGCCGCGATACTGCCCGCATTCAGGGCAGACCGAGTGGGGCAGTTTGGGTTTCTTGCACTGTGGGCAAATGGAGAGGGCCGGCGCCTCGGCCTTCCAGTTCGCGCGGCGCTTGCGCGTACGCGATTTTCCGAATCTCTGCTTTGGGCTATTTGACATTCTATGGGTTAGGTCGAGGCCCACATACACCAGAGCCCCGACGAAACCTACACCCCCTAATCTAGACAACTCAAGCCTTGCTATTCTACTACGATTTGCGCGAGCGGGCAAGCGAACAGCGACTTGCGTGTTATGCGTCTGTGATATTGTCCTCCTTGAACGCGACTGAGATAATGTCCCCT